>Ga0209536_100000111_pt1 | contig 116579 bp, 99 predicted proteins | sample DeeMarSeWOR28_12_FD_187461 | JGI IMG/M metagenome (GOLD analysis project Ga0209536, IMG submission 187461) | Marine sediment microbial communities from White Oak River estuary, North Carolina - WOR-2-8_12 (SPAdes) (version 2) | ecosystem: Environmental > Aquatic > Marine > Intertidal zone >...
CGGCATTTCCGTTCCTCCTGGTCGTGTAGGACGTGGTCGGACACCTCTCCTGAGGTACTGCCGCAAGTCCGCAGGGATCTTCCCCTGGCCGGAAAGCACCTCCCTGCTCTGGTTGGGTGGGGTTCTGTGGTTTTCTTCACGATTCCCAGGCCTGATGCCAGGGCCAAAAACGAGTATGTTCGCACCATTGCGCGAATTAAATCACGATTGGGGTCGCGATCCGAGATTTTTGTCACGATTTAAGATGGCGAGGCACTTCAACGCACGCAAGTAGCAAATTCAAGGCCATTCTCAAGGTCGATTCTGAGCCCCGCGAGGTTTGGGGGGCCAATCTCGCCGCGCCTGGGGGGCGCGCTGGTAATGACCTACCCTTCCTCTTCCGAATCCCCCTTTCCGCCCGTCAGATCAGCAAGCCGGTCCCGGATATGACGGGCCCGGGCTGGGTCGCGGCCGCCCGTGAACACCGCGATGGTCACGTCCCCATCTTCCAGCAGAGCGCCGAATATCAGCTGTGAACGCTCGGCCGATGAGGCATCACACGCCAGTGCCCCTTCGCTGACCGCAGCCTGGACAACGGCGGCGTTGAGCGCATCGTCGTCCGTCGCGGCCACAACCAGAAACGCCCCACCGACATGCTTTTCGCCAAAAGCCTCCTGCACCCAGGCGATCTGACCGGAATCGATCTGGCCCGCCAGTTCGTCCGAGACCGCGGGTGAGACCACCGTCACAACCGCCCCAGCGCGTCTCAGGTTGGTCACTTTGCGACTCCCGACGCTTCCGCCCCCCACGACCACACAGCTCTTGCCCTGCACGTCGAGTCCAACTGGCAGAAATCGCATTGTTCCCGAGGAATTGTCAATCATTAAGGCGCTTCTCCACCAACCTAGTGCCCGACAGCCAGGATGCCGCTCGCCGCAAGCGTCAAGATGAGGACCTCCAACACCGCCATGACAACGAAGGCCGTATCCTTCTTCCGGATCAGCGTTGGGATGATCCCCAGGTAGCAGACGATGGTTACCCCGGCCAGCAGGGTTATCCCCACGAAGGTAAGGTAGTCCCCCTTACCAACGATCGTGACCCAGGCCCACCCAGAGATGGGGTGCTCCTGGTGCAGATGGTCCCGGTTTGTGGCTTCCAGGTAATCCTGGACGCTCATAGTCCAGTAGTCGGGCAGCTGCTCGACGGGGACGGCAGGCGCGATGGCACCGGAGGTGTAGAGGGTGAAGGTCACCAGCAACAGCCCGAGCCCGATATACATCCCGACTTGCAGAATCTTGGCGTAGAGTACCTGTTCCTCGTCGGCAGCTGGGCAGTCAGGTAGGCCAGTCGTCTCCATGTTCCCTCACATTTTCTACACGATGAACGGCAGCCCCAGTCCCTTGGTGATCGCCTTGGCCCCGGCAAAGAGTAGCAAGCCGATCACCATCCAGCGCACGAAAGTCGGCCTCGCGACCCGCAGAATGCGTACGCCGATGAACGAGCCCAGCATGATACCCACCAGCGACGGCACGACCATCATGGGAATCACAGCGCCCTTGTTCACGTAGATCCAGGCCGCGGACGTGTCCGTTATCGACAAAAGAAACTTGCTGGTTGCCACACTGACTTTCAGCGGCGCGCCCATGACCAGATTCAGAACGGGAACGTTGGCCCAGCCGGCGCCCAATCCAAACATCCCGGCCATCACACCGATGGCGATAAACAGAATCAAGCCAGGCACCGTACGATGTACCTTCCAGTTGATCGTCTGACCCATGCTGGCCTCGGTATACACACCGCAAATCCGCAGCGATGAAGACAGACTGTCCGCCTCCTCCACCTCTGGGAATACCGATTTCTTCGCCGAGATCATGAGGATCACGATCCCCAAGATCGTCGCCCCGAGAGCCGTCTGCACGACGTTCGTCGGTAAAGCGAGGCCGATCATGGCCCCGAAGATCGCGCAGGTCGATGCGATGAGTGCCACGGGCATGGCCAGGCGAAGGCTGGCCAGGTTCATTTTCAGGAATCCCGGCCCGGCTGCGAGCGCCCCGGCGAGCGCGACCAGCAGCCCGCAACCACGCACGAAGTCGAGGTGAAAGGGGAAGAATCCGCTGACGATAGGAACATAGAGGACCCCTCCACCCACTCCTCCCAAAGCCGCGAGGATCCCCATGACGAAGGTGAGCACGAAGAGCACCAGCGGCCACACCCACCAGGCCGTCGTGCTGCTGGCCAACGCAGGCCGCACCACGTCGGCCGCGTGCACGACATTCGAGTGGAGCAGCAAAATGAACCCAAAAAGTGCTATGACTAGGGCGACAGGAACGGCGACATTCGATCTGGTGGCACAGCGGTGCTTCAAGAAGAACTGCACTGCCCACGATGGCCTATCCGGTGCGCCCGCAATAGCCCGCACGAGCCGTCGCGCTCCTAGCATGCTCACCCTGTTCCTCCTCGCCCCTCTTCCCTGCGCATTGCGACCGCTTAGGGATACGGGTCGAACCACTCGACTCTCAGCCGAACCTCCTCCACACCCTCAACCGATCGGGCGATCTCCACGATCTGTTCCCCCATCTTCCCAGACGAGAGGGCGGGAGCGGTCCCGGATACGTCCACAATCCCGCCGTGCGCCTCGATCCGCAGATTGAGGGCGCGCGTGTCACGGGCCTTTGCCAGTTCAAGCTTGACCCGACACGCCGAGCGAAAATCTGTGAGCCTCCCTTTCACCTCATCCGTGACGGCAAAGTCCGGCTGCTCGGCGGCCTTGGTCACTATCGCGCACGCGGCCGAAACTGACAGCGTCTTCAAATTGATGACCATGTTGTACAGCACCGGGTTTTCGACGTCCTCGCCGTACATCATCCTAACCCAGCGCGCCCGAACGCCATCTACATAGCGTATGTACTGCTCCGCCGATGTCGAATCCATCCCATCGCTCTCTACTAGCGTACGCACTCGGGTACTTATGGGGGCGATCAGCCTCAGCTTCAAGACACCCGGCAGACCGGCCAAGAGCAACTGGCCCGCACGCCCGTGGTAGATCAAATCCCCACCCGCCACATGCTCAGCCAGGGCGGCCTGCACTGCCGCGATGTACAACCGTCGTTCTGACGACTGCCGGTTCCACAATCGCGGTGTGCGCTCCATCCCCCGGCTCAGAGCCTCCTCCGACACCCCGAGATCGGAAGCCGCTTCGCTTACGACTTCCCGCGCAACGACGGGATACCCTAGCTGTTCGCCGAGGCACCTTGCCATTTCCTCGCCGCCGCTCTTCGTACCCCGACATATGCTGATGACCGCCATGTCTCAGTCTCCCTCCCCCTGAAGGAGCTGTCTATGACACGCGCTCGCGAAGTCCTCGAGCTTCTTCTCTACCTCCGCGTTTACTTCGTACTGCGGCTGTGCAGCAGCCTCAGCAATGACCACACACGCCGTCTCCAGTGAGATAGACTCCAGGTTGACGGTCAGATCGTAGAGTGATGTATCCTCGACGTCAGCGTCATACATCAGCTTGACCCAGCGGCGGCGCTCCTCGTCTACGTTTTGAATGAACTCCTCGGCCGCCGCACGGGTCATGCGGTGGTGCGAGGATGTCAGCGTTCGGACTCGCATCTCGAGTGGGGCAATGAGGCGCACGCTCAGTACACCGGGAAGGTCCCTCAGAAGGAATTGCCCGGCCAACCCGTGGTACACCAACTTGCCGGTCTTGCAGTGCTCGGCCAGGACAGTCTGCACAGCGAGCAGGTACTTCTTTCGCTCTTGGGTCAAACGAGCGAATAGAGGGGGTGGGGCCTCGAGCTTTCCGCTCAGATCCTCTAAAGGCACGCCCAGCTTCCGGGCGGCTTCCTGAAGGATCTCGCGCCCGACGCAGGGGTACCCGAGCGCGCCGGCGAGACACTCTGCCGTCCTCCGGCCTCCGCTCAACGTCCCGCGAGAAATCGTGATAATCGGCACGATTCACTCCTTTTGAAGCGCTACCGCCAGTTTAGCCTCCTTACGCACAGTGTCAAGCGGTAAATGTGATTTCTGTCACGGTTGAAAAACCACCGTAAGCGGTGGTATCTTCCGGTGGACGCACCCCTCGTGCGATGCCCGCCAGGAAGCGCTTCGCCTTTGGGTAGGCGCCCAAACGAAAAAACCTGGACATGAAACATGAGCACGCCTCACGACAGGGACGCGGCGTTCATCGGTAAGATCACCGCCAGCGCCACGCATGAGCTCCGCAACGTCCTCGCCATCGTCAAAGAATCCGCCGGGCTAATCGAGGACATCGTCGAATCATCCGAACAACGCGGATCACCGCACGCGGACAGATTGATGAGGGCGGTCGGTCGTATCCGAGAACAGGTCAAGCGCGGCGCGGATCTCATTACCAGCCTCAACAAGTTTGCTCACAGCCTGGATCACGACGAGGAAAAGATCGACCTCAATCAGGCGGTTCAACAAGTCTCGTTCTTGTGCCAGCGAGGTGCCAGACAGAGGAGACAGTTTGTGGAAGGGCAGCCTATAGACCGGGAAGTCGCAGTGTATCTCAACCACCTTCGGCTTCAGATGGCGATATGCGCGACCGTCGAGTGCTGCTTGGAGCAACTGCCCGAAGGCGCCAAGGTCACGGTTCAGCCGGGTCGGGGAGACCCACCACTGCTGGAGTTTCTGGCAGAGGCAGGCTCCGAACCGATCTCGCTCGCCCTAACCGAGGCCGCGGCTTGGACCCGGCTGCAGGAGGTCCTGGACGAACTGGGAGCCTCAGTCGAGACAGCTGATGCGGTGCAGGGCCTTCGGCTCATCCTCTCGAAGTGAGCCGGGGCTCGTAGCGGAGATACTGTAATGAGCAAGATCAAGTTGCTACTCGTCGATGACGAAGAAGCATACGTAAAGACGTTGGCCGAGAGAATGGAAATGCGCGACGTCGGAAGTCGCGTGGCGTTGAGCGGCGAGGAAGCACTCGCAATGCTCGAGGATGAACCGCCCGATGTGATGGTGCTCGACCTCCGTATGCCCGGCATCGACGGAATGGAAGTGCTTGAACAGGTCAAGAAGAAGCACCCGCAGGTAGAAGTCATCATTCTCACCGGACACGGTTCGGAAAAGGAAGAGAAAGAGGCCCGCAGGCTGGGAGCCTTCGAGTACCTTCAGAAGCCGGCTGATACGAACCACCTCTTGAAAACGGTTAGGGCTGCGTGGACCAAGAGCCTCAAAGCCACCGTCGAGTTCCTCAAGGATTCGCAGGATGAATTCGACAGGAGCATGGCCGCAGCAGCTTTCGCCGAGGCGGGTGTGCCCGAAATCGCACGGGAGACGATGAAACAACCTTCTCCCCGACAGGAGGAGGTCACTCCCGAGCCCACGGGCGACGCCACCGCCGCCGCTTCTCAGACGCTCCGGGTCCTCTTCGTCGACGACGAAGAAGACTTCGTGCGAACGATGGCCGAGAGAATGGAGATGCGCGAAGTCGGGAGCGACGTGGCGCTGGACGGCGAGCAGGCGCTGGAGATGCTGGAGGATGAGGTTCCAGACGTCATGGTCCTGGACCTCCGCATGCCCGGCATCGACGGCATGGAGGTGCTGCGGCGTGTCAAGAAACGGTATCCCCAGATGGAGGTGATCATCATGACCGGCCACGGGTCAGACAAAGACGAAGCGGAGGCACGCCGCTTGGGAGCGTTCGACTACCTTCGCAAGCCGGTCGACATCAATCATCTCATGGAAATCGTCAGAGAGGCCGCTGGTTCCAATCGGGAACCTGCCGATGAAGACTGACGGCGTACTCCACAGAACGCGTATCGGACATGGCTGAAGAGGTAAAGCGGCAAATCGACTCGGAGGGAGCCCAGGATCGCCTGATCTCCCGGCGACGCTATCGAAAGATGGTTTTCGTGGCGGTGGCATCGGTGTCTGCAGTTGCCGTGGTTCCACTTCTTATCATGTCGAGCATCACCTATCGCCAGTACGAGCAGGCATTTCAGGCTGAACTGACTCGGCCCATGCTGAGGTTCGCCGAGGCCGGAAAAGCGTCGATCGAATCGTACCTCTCCGAGCGACTATCGGCTCTCGCCATGGTGACTCGCGAGAACTCGGTGGCTGAGCTTCGCGAGCCGGGAAGATTGAGCGCGTTGCTCGTCAACCTCAATCAGACCTTCGGAGGAGTAGTCGACCTCTCACTGATCGACGAAGCAGGGGACCTGGTCGCCTATGCCGGCCCGCTGCAAGACCCCGCAGTGAGCTACGCGGGTGACCGGTGGTTCCGAGAGGTCACCGGCCGTGGCACGTACGTGGGCGACGTGTTCCTAGGGCACCGCAACCTACCACACATGATTGTCGCGATCCTGCACGATGCCACGGAAAAAGAGAGTTATGTTCTGCGCTCCACCATCGATACGGACGCGTTCCACTGGCTGGTGAGAGCGCGATCAGCTCGCCGACCGGAGAGGGATCCGGTTTGTCGTCGATGCCACTCGTTGGGAGTGCTACCGTTCAGCGACGCGTTCATCATCAACCGAGCGCGCATCCTACAGAGTTCGTCGCGACTTTACGGCGAAGTGCTCGAACCTACCCCCCTGCCAGCGCTGCCGCCCAGTAGACAGGCCGAACTGCTCGAGCTGGAGGACGAGGGTGGAGAACCGTTGATCGTCAGCTACGCACAAATCGAGCGCTCGCCCTTCACGCTGGTGGTCTTGAGCCCTCGAGTCGCCCTGCACGCGGGGTGGTTGCCCGTCCGCCGTGACCTGTTGCTGTTCCCAGCGATCAGCGTGTTGCTGATCATGGCCGTAGTCATCTGGGGCTCGATATACGTCGTGAACAGGGTGCGGGAAGCAGACACGAAACGTGCGGCGCTGTATCACAAGATGGAGTACACCAACAAGATGGCCGCCATCGGGCGTTTGGGCGCCGGTGTGGCCCACGAGATCAACAACCCGCTGTCGATCATCACTCAGAAGGGGGGGCTGATTAGAGATCTGCTCACGCTATCCAGCGAGCCACCCTCGAACGAGAAGCTGATCCCTTTGGTCAATTCGGTCCTCAAATCGGCCGAACGCTGTGGGCGGATTACCCATCGCCTACTGGGTTTCGCCAAGCACATGGAGGTGCAATGGGAAACCATCGATCTCGATGTGCTGCTGAGAGAGGTGCTGGAGTTTCTGGAGAAGGAAGCCAGCTACCGCGACATCCGCGTCGAGTTCACCTACTCGGATGATCCGCCTCCCATCGTCAGCGATAGAGGACAGCTGCAGCAAGTGTTCCTGAACATCGTCAACAATGCCTTCGCCGCTGTCGAGGATGGTGGGCGAATCGAGATTGGTATCGACAAAGTCGGGGAGGACGCGGTGGCAGTCTCCATCGCGGACGATGGCGTCGGGATCCCCGAGGACCAGATCGGCCAAATCTTCGACCCGTTCTTCACGACGAAGAAGGGAGCCGGAACAGGCCTGGGTCTTTCCATTACTTACGGAATCGTGCAGAAGCTGGGTGGGCAAATCAGCGTGGACAGCAAGGTAGGTGAAGGCACCTGCTTTATAGTCACCCTGCCGATACGTCGGTCGCACGCCTAGGAGTGGACCATGGAATCCCTACGTGTTCTGATCGTGGATGACGAAGACGAGCTGGTCAGCGCCCTGGCGCAGCGTCTGAACTTGCGGGGATTCCAGGCTGAGGGTTTGACCACCGGTGCCGAGGCACTCGCGTACCTTGAGGTTACGCCGTGCGACGTTGTGCTTCTGGATGTGAAGATGCCGGGCATCGGCGGCCTGGAGCTCATCAAGAGAATCAAGGAGCAGCGACCCGAGCTGCAAGTGATCCTGCTGACCGGGTGGAGCTCGGCGGAGGACGCCCGGAAGGGGAAGGAGCTTGGGGCTTACGACTATCTCATGAAGCCGGTGAAGATCGACGATCTCGTCAAGGTCTTGCTCTCGGCCGCCGCCCGAGGGGAGGGCAAACCATGAGCGTGAGTACCGTCCTCCTCGTGGACGACGAAGTGGACTTCGTCGAGGTCCTGGCCGACAGACTGGAAGCACGCGGTCTGGCAGTGGACACGGCAGAAAACGGCGAAATCGCGCTGCAGAAAGCAGAAAAACGACCGTTCGACGCGATCCTCCTGGATATGGCCATGCCCGGCATGGACGGGCTCCAAACCCTGAAGGGTCTCCTCCAGATCAACCCGGATCTCCAAGTCATCTTGCTAACCGGCCGTGCAACCCTCGGCCAGGGCGTTCAGGCGATGAAGCTGGGGGCCCTGGATTTGCTGGAGAAGCCAGTGGAGATCGAAACGCTGGTGGCCAAAATCGAGGAGGCGGCAACGAAAAGATCGTCGTTAACCGAGAAACGTATCGACGACAAGTTGTCGGACATCATGCGCAAGAAGGGGTGGTGACATGGAAGTCATGAAGCGGGTCAAGGATGTCATGATTCCCGTGGAGCGTTATCCCTCGGTGCGAGACAACGCCACCCTGCGAGACGCGATCGCGACAATAGAAGGCGCACAGCTGGAGGTTGATCTCCGCAAGTCATTGCCTCGCGTTCTCCTAGTGTTCGACGAGATCAACGTATTGGTCGGTACCGTTCGGCGTCGAGACATCATGAAGGGGCTGGAGCCGAAGTACTTGCTGAGCCAGCCACTGGAATACAGGCGGAAACTGTTCGACATAGCCGTCGACCCAAACCTCTCGGAACTTTCCTACGATCGAATGATTCGAGGCATCAGGGAGCAGGCGAACAGGCAGGTGAGCGACGTCATGCGTCCCATCGAGGCGATCTTGGAAGCCGAGGATCATGTCATGAAGGCGATCCAGGAGATGGTCGTCAGTGACGTGAATCTGATCCCGGTGCTTCAAAACGGGCAGCTCGTGGGAGTCGTACGGTCGGTCGATGTGTTCCACTACCTGGCCCAATTGTTGGACTAGTCCCGGCCTCACCCGTGAGGCCGCTTAGAAAGCTCGCTAAATGAGCGATGACGGGTTGCCTAAAAGCACGACAGCCGAAGGCAGCGCCGGTATCAAGACCGGTCCTGCGGCCGTCGAGGTCGTTCCCCCGAGAAGAATCGGCGAGGTCCGGAAGACTGACCTGAAGAGAACCGCCTTCATCATCCTGGGGGTGCTTCTGTTCACGCTGTTTTACTTCGCTCCCACGCCCGACCCAGCGATCGATCCGCAAGGCCAGGCCTTCCACCTCACCCGCGAAGGGAAAGCAGCGCTCGCGCTGTTTTTCCTCGCGGCAACATGGTGGGTTACCGAGGTGATCCCCATCGGGGTGACCAGCATCGCCATTGGCGTCATACAGGCGCTCCTGTTGATCCGCCCCGCCCGCACCGCCTTCACGGATTTCATGGACCCGGCGGTCTGGTTCATCTTCGGCTCATTGGTCTTCGGAATGGTCTTCACCAAGACCGGTCTCACCCGACGGATGGCGTACAAGATGCTCTCGCTAGTGGGAGAGCGAACCAGCATGATATATCTTGGGTGCTACGTCATGACGGCATCGCTGACGCTCGTCATGGCGCACACCGCTGTCGCTGCCACCGTCTTCCCTCTCTTCCTGGCCATCTACGCCCTTTATACCGAAGACAGCGAGCCAACGCGATTCGGCAAGGGGCTGTTCATGGGTATGGCTTTCGTCGCCGGCGCCGGCAGCATCATCACGCTGCTGGGCGCGGCCCGCGGCGCAGTGGCGATCGGTTTCTTTCGGGATATCTCCGGCCGCTCGGTCAGCTTCTTCGAGCTGAGCTATTACATGCTGCCCGTCGGCGTGGTGATGACGATTCTACTCTGGATCTACTTCATGCTTTACTACCCGCCGGAGCAGAAGACCATCCCCGGACTGCGGGAGCGCGTGCAGCGCCTATATGAGCGGCTCGGTCCCATCACCCGCAAAGAAATCCTGGCCGTGGTGATCGTGCTGTCGACTATTTTCATTTTGAGCCTTCGTTCCTTCATCCCCGCGCTGGAGCCCCTCGACAAGAGCGCGATCATCCTGGTCGCTACTGTGCTGTTCTTCCTGTTCCGCGTCGTGTCACTGGAAGACCTGGAGAATACTTCGTGGAATATCGTCTTGCTGTTCGGCGGCGCCATGAGCATCGGCTTCTGCCTCTGGCAAACCGGTGCGGCGGAGTGGCTGGCGGTCAAGTGGCTCGGACTGCTCCATAATACCCACTGGCTGTTCTTCGTGCTGGGCGTGGCGACGTTCGTTCTCATAATGACCAACCTGATCATGAACGTCGCGGCCATCGCCATCACGGTACCGGTGGCCCTCGTCATCGCACCGTACGTGGGGGTCTCTCCCGAGGTGATTCTTTTCGCGTCGCTCGTCGCCGCGGGCATGCCCTTCTTGCTCCTTGTCGGGGCCGCTCCGAACGCCATCGCATACGCCAGCAACCAGTTCACCACCGGAGAGTTCTTCCGGGCTGGACTTCCGGCCAGCGCGCTGCTCCTCATCGTGCTTGCGCTGTTCGTGTGGGTGATCTGGCCGGCCATGGGGATGCCAGTACTGCTCTGACCTTGCTCTGGCTACTCGCGCGAGCGCGACGACTGCGAGTCAAAGCTCCACTAGATCCACCTGCGCACCCTCGATCGATACGCCTTCCACTCTCTGCCAAACGCCTCGTCGGCCATCCTCTCTTCTGAACGTACGAAGATACGATCGATGACGAACGGGAAGGCCACCACGGGAAGGAGGGGCGCCACGGTTCCCAGGAGCAGGGCAACGCCAAGCAGCAACAGCGACAACCCGAGGTACATGGGATTCCTGCTGATTGAGAACGGTAAGGCGGTAACGAGGACTGCAGATCTCTCAAACGGCTTGACTGTCGTCTTGTTCGTCTTGAACTGCCTGCCCGCTGTCACGTTGAGTAGTACGCCGAGGGCAAGGGGCACGAGTCCCGTCAACGTCAAGGGATAGGACCAGTATCGGTCTACGGGCACAAGCACGTGCAACGCAACCATGACCGCCAAGGCGAGGAATGCGTAGGTCGGTGGAAGAGCCCTCTTCACTGGCAGTAGTTACTTCGCTCGCCCACGCCGGGTCTGCTGCAGGCGCTTCAACACCTGAATCTGGCCGACATGGTAGAGATCGTGGCTCACAGCGCCGAACAGCAGGTCCACGAACAGGTAATTCCCGCTGCCCAGCACCCCTTCATCTAGCCGCAGCGGGTCAAACGCCCGCACCGCCTTCACCAGCCCGAAATGCTCCGCGCGAAGCAGCGCCCGATCCGCTTTCCACAGCCGTGCGTCCGCAGGCCTGGGCACGGCCGGCCAGTTCGCTGGCGATCGAGGGAAGGTTCCCTGGGGCAGGGCCTCGAGATGTCGGCGCACCGCGTACTTCCAGTACGCCAGGTGCAGCGTCAGCTCCCAGATAGAGTGCCGTTTGGGAGCGGGTCTCCACGCCGCCTGCTCCGGCGTAACACCCCGAAGGCACCCAATGACCGTGGACCCGCCGTACCACAGACGTTTACCGGCCGACGGGTCGAGTAGATTGAGAATCTCACGAAGTCGAGGATCGTCCACTGTTCCTGGTCTCCGAGTCGATTGCTGCGCTGACGGTACGTAACGTCAGCGCCCGCCTGGTGATTCGACCACAGCCGGGAGAACGAAACGCTGCAGAATCTCCTCAGGCTGTCGCGTCTTGCCGGTACGGAAGTTCCCGGCAGTTATCACCACCACGAGGTCGAGAGTCGGGACGACGAAGATGTACTGGCCACCGTTGCCCCGGGCCTCAACAGTCTCGATCGTCCGATCACCAACCTTGTACTCGTGATGCCACCAGAGATACCCATATTGGTGGCCGTTTCGGTCCAGCGGGGCGAGCCTGCCGTACCGACCCCACGATTCCCGAATCCACTCCTCGGACAGGATCTGCCGACCCCGCCAGATGCCTCCGTCCAAGTAGAGCTGGCCGTACTTCGCCATGTCACGAGGTCGCATATGCATGCCCCCGCCCATGTAAACGAGGCCCGTCGGGTCGAGCAAATACTGGTAGTCCTCTATCCCTAGCGGCTCCAGCAGCGTCCGATGTGCGAACCACTCCACCGGTTCGTCGTCGACGACCTCTGCCAGGACTCCGCCCAAGATTAGTGGATTCGCCCCACCGTACAGCGGCTGAGAGCCCGGGTCGGCGATCATCGGCGCATCGAGCGCTAGCTTGATCCAGTCGGGGAGTCGCGACTGAGACTGGTACACGGCTTCTGAGGCCACAGATTGCGGATCGGAGTCGTTCGCGTCCAGCCCCGAACTCATGGTGAGGAGGTCCCGAATAGTTATCTGAGCCTTCCTCGGATCCCAGTTGGCGTAGCGCCGATACCTCGGGAAGAAAGTCAGCGCCTTCGCATCGGCATCTCCAATTCGGCCCTCCTGAACAGCGAGTCCTATCAAGGTGGATGTGACGGTCTTCGAAGCTGAGCGCATATCGTGCCGCATCTCCCGATCGAACCCGTAGAAGTACTCCTCCACAACCAGTCTGCCCCGGCGGACCACAAGAACGCTGTGTGTGAGCGCCATCTCCTCCTCGACGATCGCCCGCACCATATCTCCAACCAGGTCGGCGTCGATACCTACCTCGGACGGAGTCGACGTCGGCCAACCATCATCTACAGCGTCCGGCGCACGCTCGACGTAGACCGCGTTCACCGGGTGACGCGGTGGCGCCGCGGGTGCGTCCGGCAACGATGGCACGAGCTCTGCCGGCATCCGCGCAAAGGTGATCAGCGCCGATCCGCTTGCAGCCATCGCAGTCAACGAGAGGGCGTTTCCCTCAGGCTCGAGCTTCCCCTCGAACCTCAGTCCTAGGATCTTCTCGCCCAACCTGACCACGTCGCCATCACACTCGAGCCCGTATCCCCACAGTCCGGGAAGGCGTTGATCACGGAAGAAGAAGTAGCCACCAATGCCTCCCTCTCCATCATCGCCGACGTACAAGTCGAGCCGTAGCGAATCGTCCGCAACGACGAGCGGGCTCCAATCCTTGGCCCAGGTCCGCGGTCCTGTGCCCACTTCCCTCGACAATGCTACCCTAGCGATTACGGAGGCGTGTTGTACAAACCCTCCAATCATGCTGCCGTCGTCGGAAAGAAGCCCATCGAAAGCGAGCGGCAAACTAGCCGACTGGAACCGGAGCCGCTTACCGTCCAGCCAGACGGACAGTTCCTCGGTCACCTGGCCAGAGCGGATCGCTGCCTCAAAACCACCCGACGCCTGCTCACGAATAGAAATTCGAACCCCGAGCAGATCGCGCGCAGGGATCACACCCTGCCAAGCGCCGTGCAATTGCTGCCGGCAACTCTGTGCCTCAGAGGCAATCGGATAAGCCAGCGAAAGTAATGCCATGCACACACAGACATGTGACCTGAGCCTAGTGGGACGGTATCTGCGCTCCATACAACATCCCCGGAGAGAGTAACAGCAGTTGACGCTCAAACCTTTCCTTTCAGTACAGGGTGAGGTGCGCAAGCGAATTCTAAGAATGGGCCACACGGGCAAGCAAACGCCGTGCGGCGAAATGCAGCGGCCGGACGCCCAACCGATAGCAGCCGCGACCAACAGCCGTCCAGGGATTACTCCGCCAGAGCCGCTACAGCCTCGATCTCGACTTGAAATCCAAAATGAAGGTCTCTGGTAGGTACGAGGGCACGCGCCGGGCGGTGCTCACCGAACAATCTCGCATAGACAGTATTGACCCGATCCCACAATTCGATGTCTGAGATGTACACGGTGGTCTTGAGGACGTGATCGATATCACTTCCTGCAGCTCTGAGAATCTCGAACAGGTTCACGAGCGCCTGCTCTGTCTGCTCCTCGATAGAGCCAACCCGTCTCTCGCCCGTCTCTGGATCAATCGGTAGCTGCCCCGCAACATACACGATGCCGTCGTGTACGACCGCTTGAGAATAGTGCCCCGCCGGTCGCGGAGCGTTCTGCGTCAGGACTTTCTTGAGCGCGTTCATGGCCTCTCCCGCCCTACAGTCTCAAAGCTTGTGCCAAACAACGCCATGAGGTGGAAACAAACTCGCCCTAGCGCACGCGCCTCACCTCGAGCTCTATCAACTGGCGCACCCATCGGGCACCTTCTTTCTCACCTGGTACCACCAAACGCACCGGCCCTTCACCGGCCGGGAGTGGTTCTCCATCTCTCGCATCAGCAACGAGTGCGATTCGATCGACAAAGTCCGGAGTCAGTTCGGCCAACGAAAAGACGGCCTCATAAGCATCGGTAGCGCGCGCCACGACAACGGTACGAACGATCTCCCTCCCCTCAGGCACGCCCGCCCGCTGCAAGACCGCGCCTAAAGCCACACCGCGATACTTTACCGACCTTCCGTGAACCTCGGCCACAACCTCTTGATGCGGCAGAGCGGCGATGTCGGCTAACGTCAGAGAAAGAGGGTTCTTCACATTGCCCGACACACGCAGAACGGACAACGAATCCGCCTCTTGACGCTGGCGATTGTCCACGCCAGGCGGACCATCCGGGTGTCCTTTGCACGCCGGTGGCTGCTCGATGGTCCAAGCCAACGACGCGATCCTCCAGTCACCATCGATCCGTAACAACGTGAACGCATCGACACCGCAATGGGACCATTCGCCGTCCAGATACAGGTCATAGGGCAGCCACACCATCGCCAAAGGACCCGAGATGCGGACCTCCGGGTCGAAGCCACGTTCCTCGATGTCGGCGCTCGGACTATTGGACCGCGACTCGGCGCGGGTTCGAGCGGAATACTGCACACGCCCATCTCGGTCAGCGACGCGAAACATGATCGTTTCGTCGACCATGAAGTCAGTGAAAGCAATCATATTCTCAGCGCTTATCGCCTCGAGGGCACCCTCTGCAGTCGCAAGTACGCGAGCGCGCTCGTCAGCCAGCTCCTGCGCTCCCGCGGGGCTTGCCGACCCGATGCCGCCAATGAGGCTTATTAGAGCGAGGTGAGTGCCCAAGCGTCTCATAGTTCACTCTTTCCCTAGTTTACAAAGGTACGGCAGAACTTCTTCAGAGAGTATGGCTCCTGGGTCCCCCAAGTTATGTAGTCCAGTCTAAGGTCACCTTCGTCCAGTTTACTCGATGGCTCCGTGGGCTCATAGCCGGATACGCCTGTATGCTAGGGATGCATCCGAACGAACTGCACTAATCCGTCCCCCGTCACCTCGCACCTGTAGAATTCCAGGCGAACCCCATCCCCTAGCCCATCGCGACAGATTCGTTCCGTGTCCCGGTCCTGCTGACGACGGATGTCCACCTGAGACGATGTCGGCAGCCGCCGCTGGTAGTCTCCGCACAATGCCTCGGCTGGGCCATCCTCAGCCGGTCCATGGACCATCAATATGACCCGCTCGATCCCATGCGCCTCAATCAGAAACCGACACTCAGTCCGGAGCCGATCGGCCCGTATGAACTCGGTCTCACTCGTGACGAGCGCGCCTGCACCCCCAGGCACGTAGAGCCGATCGTAATGGTCGATGGCCAAGTGGCGTTGGAGGAATTCATCGACTTCTTCCTGAAAGCGCCCGTCCGAGCATGTGATCACAAGTGTCCTGGGTGGCTCGGCGTTCCACTGCCGTTGTGTATGAAAGATCTCCATGATCTCCATTTTCCTGACTCCCTCACCTCGCCGCTATTGCTCAAGGCGTAGGCGGCGGTTCTTCTGGTCGATGCTGACCACATTGCCCGCTCATGGCTTGACCACCGATGATCGCCCGGCTGAACGTGCCGCCGCAAACCACTAGCGGCCGATCGAAGGCGAATCGCCCCACTCGGATAGCGACGGCCAGCCGCACTTCCTCGAGAGCGATCTCTCTCCCCACCGTGCGTGCTACTCTCGTTATAGCAGTTTCGCTCACGCACTTCAGCCGAGAGTCCTTCCTCCCATACTGCTCGAACCGTCACGACACCGCAGGACGATGAAATCGAAGAGGCTCCCCGCTTGAAGATAGGCCACGAGGTCATCCTCGGCACGGAACGACCCGAATAGTCGAAGCAAGTTGTATCCCGCTAGTCGCCTGCGGGCGTGCCTGCCGGGATAGGTGCAGCGGACGTCGCTCGGCTTCGGCTGTGCCCCTCGAACAGATAGTAAAGAACGGGTATGGACGTAAGCACGAAGATGGTGCTGGCGATCAGTCCGCCAATGGTCGCCAACGCCAGTGCGTTCCAAATCGTCGCGTCCATCGTTTCGCTGAACAGAATCAACGGCAGCAGACCCAGCACCGTCGTCAACATCGTCATCAGGATGGGACGCACCCGCTCCAGCGTACCCTGAATTATCGCCTCCTTCAGCTCGGTACCGCTTCGCCGAATCTCGTTGATGTGATAGACGACGAGGATCGCGTTGTTCACCACGATGCCCGCCATCATGATCACGCCGATGTACGCCGAGCGTGTGAACGATGCGCCGGTGTAGAAGAAGACCAGAAAGACGCCGATCAAGGCGAGCGGGACGGTAAGCAACACGACGAAAGGCGCGCGCAGCGACTCGAAAAGTGCCGCCGTCACTAGATATATGAGGATCACGGCCAGGATGAGCACCGTGTAGATCTGACGCTGTTCCTCGTCGGTCCAGAAGATGTCCCGTTCCTTTTCGATCGTGTAGCCCGCCGGTAGGGCCGTCGCATCGACCGCTACATCACGAATTCGATCGCCAAGCTTGCGTGGACCGCGAAACTCCCAGCCCACCAGTCGCTGGTACTGCTGGTCCTCACGAACGATCCTGTTCAGTACCTCACGCCGCCCCACACTCGCGACATCAGACAAGCGCACGCTTTCGCCCGTCGCCGTGGGGACCAACAACTCGCGCAGGTCAGCAAAATCAAACTCGCGATACCCTTCGAGCTTGACCGAGTACACGACCTCTTCTCCGCCTATCTTGATACGATTGATTCCGACTTGTCCCTGCACGTTGCTGGTGACGAAGCGGAGCAGCTCCTCGACACTGAGGCCATAGCCCGCCAAACGCCGCCGATCCACGCTCAGGTAGAACTCGAAAGCTTTGTCGGTCCACCACCAATCGCTGACGTTGGTGTCCACTTCGCGAACACGATTGAAGCGCCTTAGTCGGCCCGCTAGATCCTCGGCGATATCGCGGACGATCTCGTAGTTGTAGCCCAACAGCTTGATCGTGTACGTCGGCGGCGAACCGCCACCGCCGTAGAACGAGGGGCCGAAACCGTAGACCCGCACTTCCGCTCCGGCGAACAGGTACGAGTAGGCCACCATCTGCTCTTTGATCGCCACGGGTATGTACGTGTTCTCCAGCGAGTCGGGGAATGTCACCCGCATGTAGGCGCGTTCCGGCAGCACACTCGTCGTGTATCGCTCGATCTCCGGGATGCCAGCCAGTCGCGCCTCGAACTCGCGAGCCAACTCGTTGGTCCGATCCAGCTCGGCGCCGCGCGGCATGTTGATGATGATCTGGATGTACGTCTCCTGGCCCCAGCGGCCCCAGATTGCACCCCTTACCACGTGCTCGTCGAACAGCCGGTAGCTGCCGATCAAGGCTCCACTCGTGAGCAAGATGATCAGCACGGGATGATCGAGGGCGAAGGATAGGAGGCCGCGATAGAAACGGACGTAGAACGCTTGTACCTCGCCGTACACCGACGATCGGCCCGGCATCTCACCTCTAAGAGCCCGCGCCGCCAGACCGGGCACGAAGGTGAAGGCCACGAACAGCGAGGCCAGTAGGCTGAATCCCACCGCGAACGCGAACGGCAGATAGTAGAGTCGCAGCTCGCCTTGTAAGTACAAGAACGGCAGGAAGACGATCACCGTCGTTGCCGTACCCGCCACGATGGGCAGCGCTACCTGCCGAGTTCCGCTGTCCGCCGCTTCGCGCGCTCCCTCCTTCAACGAACGCCGACGCCGGTAGATGTTCTCCAAGACGACGATCGAGTTGTCGACCATCAAGCCGAAGCCCATGGCCAGCCCGGCCATCGTCAGCACGTTGAGGCTGAATTTGCCGAAGTACAGCAGGTTGATGGCGATCAGCACCGAGAAGACGACGGTGGCAAAGACGATCCCCGCCGTGCGGAACGAGCCGAGGAATATCAGCAGTACCAAGAAGATGACGATCGCCGCCGCCAGTGCGCGCAGTCGCAAGTCGGTGAGCTGATTGCGGACCTCGCGACTGCCATCGTACTCCAGAGTCAGTCGCATTCCCGGCGGCAGTTGAGCCTCCAGCTCGGCTACCTTTGCCTTTACAGCATCCGCGACACGCAGCGAGTTAGTGCCAACGCCGCGTATCAGCGCGAGGCCGACCGCCGGGCGCCCGTCAATGCGGAAGTGCCAGAGCGGATCCGCCGTCGTGTCTCTCACTCTGGCGATGTCAGAGATGTGAACGACCTCACCCGTTCCCATAGTGTCCGGAACGACGACAAGCGACTCCAGCGCCGTCACGGCCTCGACATCGTTCCGGATCGTGACTACCCACTCGGTGTTTCCACGGAGTAGTCTTCCGGCTGTACGCACTAGTTCGGCCGCATCGAGGGCGAGCGCGACGTCATAGGGGCGCACGCTGTATGCTTCCATACGTTGCCGGTCCAGCTCGACCCGGATCTCGCGGTCCTCGCCGCCCTGCACCGCTACTTCTTCTACGCCATCCAAGGCGACAAGCTGCGGGCGCAGACCCTCATCGGCGAACCGGCGTAGATGCTCGAAGGTGTAGCTGCCCGTCAGAGTGTAGCGCATGTCTACGCGCTCACCCGTCTCGAACTCTCTCGGCACATACGCCTGTATCTCGGGTCGCACGTCCGGCGGCAGGTCATCTCGTATCGACTGGATCCTTTCGCCCAGCTCGAGCCGAGCGAAATCCATGTCGCTGCCACGGGTGAACTCGACCGTGATCTCGGAACTCCCTTCACTAGACTCGGACACGATCTTTCGCACGCCCTGCACCTGCTGCGCCGCGCTCTCCAGCGGCGCCGTGAGAAATGATTCCACGACCTCCGGCGATGCGCCGGGCCAATCCGTATCGATGTTGAGCTGCGGGTAGTCGACATCAGGAAGAAGTTCGACGGGAATGGCGATAAACGATGCGATGCCCACTGCTGCAATAGCGATGTAGATCATCGCGATCGTCATCGGCCGGTCGATCGACAGGCGGATCACGACGCCTCCGAGCCCACGGCCTTCGCTTCGGAGCCCGCAAACCCCCGCAGGTCCTCCAGGCTCGCGTAGATCACCGGCACGACGATCAGGGTTAGCAACGTCGCCGAGATCAGACCACCGATCACCGCCACCGCCAGCGGAGCCCGCAAGTCGGCGCCGGCGCCCAGCCCCAGGGCGAGTGGCGTCAGACCCAGCACCGTCGTGGCCGTCGTCATTATGATCGGCCGCAACCTCACGCGCCCGGCCTCGAGGATCGCGTCCCGTAACGACGCGCCCTCGCGCCGATATTGATTGATGAAGTCCACCTTGATGATGGCGTCGTTCACCACGATCCCCACCAGGATCACGAAGCCGATCAGGCTCATCACGTTCACACCATCGCGGGCAACCATCAGCGCAATGACCGCGCCGATCGCGGCCAGCGGAACGGCCAGCATGATGGTGAAGGGATGGATCAGGGACTCGAATTGCGCCGCGAGGATCATGAAGACCAGCGCCAGGGCGAGCGCGAACGCCAACGCCAAGGAGCGGAACGACTCCCGCATCTCCTCGTTTACCCCGCCCACTTCGTAACGCATCCGAGACGGCAACTCGACGTCTACCAGTACCGACTGGATGGCGCGCACCGCTGCGTCCAAGCCGCCACTCGTGACGTCGGCGTAGACCGGCACCACACGACCCTGACCGTCACGCAGTACTTCCACTGGCGCCAGTGTCTCGCGCCAGATGATCAACTCGCGGACCGGCACACCTCTGATCTGAAACTGCAGAAGGTTGCTGAACTCGCGTCGAACATCCTCCGGCGGTCGCACCAATACATCGATACGGCGATCGAAATCGACGAAGCGCGTCGCCACCAGACCCCGCATGTATGCCTCGATTGCATCCGCCACCTCACGGACCGTGAGCCCGTGTCGGGCCACCCGCTCACGCTCGATCTCGATCTCGATCTCCGGCTGACCTCGCAACAACCCGGTGTGCACGCCGGTGAGCATCGGAAGCGTGTTCAAACGCCTCTCCACTTGCTGCGCCATGTCGAGCGCTGCGTCCAGGTCATCGCTCCGAATTCGCACCGCGATATCTGCCTCGCCCAGCCCGAGTACCCGACCGAGCTCCGTGGTCCGACCCGTCTCGATGGTCAGCGCCTCGCTGCTCAACAGGTCGCCGATCTCCGCCCGCATCCGATCCACTGCATCGTCCGTCCGGTTGCCCTCCTTCAGGCGCACATCCAGGGCCGCCGTGTTCACGCCCGTCGCCTCACGCTCCGTCACCTCGGCCGCCTCCGCCCGGCCCACGCGGGCGAACACCGCATCTGTAGCAGCATCTCCAAGCGTCACAACCTCAACCTGCGAGGTGACATCGTCGGTTCGCTCGAGCGGCGTCCCCAGCGGCAGGCTGATCCGTGCCCGATACGCGCCCTCATCCACCCGCGGCAGAAGGTCGCGCGGCAGACTGCTGCCCAATAGGACGGCGATCGCAAGAGCAACCGCGGCAGCTGTGAGCGTGGCTCCGCGATTGTCGAGCGTCCATTCCAGCAATCGGTGATAGCGCTCCGCGAAACGGTCGAACCCGCGCTCGAAAGTTCGGAAGACCGGCTGCGCCAGCGCCGACAGCGGTCTTGCGATCAAGCCTCCCCAAAACTTCAACAACGCGACGACGAGTGCGCCGCCCGTCTTTAACAGCGAACCGATTAGCGTACCGAACCAGCGCACGAGAATCGAAGGCCAACGCCACCAACCGGCACGGCCTCCGTATCGTTCACGCGCTTCCCGAGCGAAGCCGCCAATGCGTGGAACGATCCGACGCGCCTCATCCTCCGCCAGCCCCCTCTTCTTGTCGGGCGTGCCGATCCGTGCCGCGATCATCGGCAACAGCGTCAGCGCCACCAGCAGTGAGGCCAGCAGCGACACGGCGACGGCTATGGACAGGTCCTTGAATAGCTCGCCTGCCACACCCTTCACGTAGATGATCGGGCCGAAGACCGCGATGGTCGTCAGCGTCGAAGCCGTGATCGCCGCCTGCACTTCGTGCGCACCCAACGCAGCGGCCGCCGCCGCACTTACTCCACGCTCCCGGTGGCGAAAGATGTTCTCCAGCACCACGATCGAGTTATCCACCAGCATGCCGACGCCCAGTGCCAACCCGCCCAAGCTCATGATGTTCAGGCTCACGCCGAACAGATAAAGCAGGGCGAAGGTGAGGATCACGCTGATAGGAATCGACAACGAGATGGCTACCGGGTATCGCGCGTCGTGCAAGAACAGGAATAATACCAGAAAGGCGAGCACGCCTCCCAGCGCGAGCGCCTGCACCACATTCGTGATCGCGTCACGGATGAACCCGGCCTGCGACGTCGCGATGGCCAAGTCGATTTCCGGGTACTCTTCTCGCAGCTGGCCCAGTACTTCCTCGACCCGCTCGGCTACCTGAACTGTGTTGGCCCCAGCTCCCTTGTATATCAGCAGGCCGACCGACTCCCGGCCGTCGTAGCGCGCGATCGTCTCGCGGTCGGCATAACCGTCTTCCACCTCCGACACATCTCGCAACAGCACGATCGTGCCACCGTCACCGCGACCCACCACCGTCTCGCTAATCTCAGCCACCGTCTGGAATTCACCCAGCGCCCGAAGCGCGTAGCGGTAGCGTCCACGGCGGATCGTCCCACCCGGTGCACTATAGTTCGCCGCAGCCAGAGCTAGCGACACCTGATCGATGGTTACGCCCAACGCCTCCAACCGACCCGGGTCCACCTGCACATGAATCTCCCGCTCCAACCCGCCGGCCACAGCTGCCTGCGCCACCCCATCGATCTGCTCCAGACGCCGCTTGAAGACGTTCTCCGATAGCTCCTTCAATTGCCAGAGACCCGTGGATTCCGATGTGGCGGCGAGGGTGATCACCGGCTCGCTGGTAGGATCCGATCGCAGGATCGTGGGCCGCTCCGCTCGCTCAGGCAGATCATAACGAACGTTGTCCAACTTCTCTCGCACGTTCAGCGTGGCGAAGTCCATGTCGGTGCCCCAGAGGAACTGAAGTTGGACTTGCGACGCACCCTCGCGGCTCACCGAGTTGATCGATTTCACACCCGGTACTCGCGTCACAGCACGCTCGATCGGTTCGGTGATGAATCTCTCGACTTCCGCAGGGCCGGCCTCTGGATATTGCGTCCAGACACTCAACGTGGGGAACGCAACGTCAGGCAACAGGTCCACTGGTAGGCGCGTGAAGGCGATCGCGCCCACTAGCACAATGGCGAGAAACGCCATCGCAGTGGCCACGGGCCGTCTTATGGAAAGATCGGGTAGCGCCATCGGTTCAGTAGCCGATCGTCGGCATGGGTTCCGCGACTGTTCCTATTGCCCCGGGATCTGGATGGGCCGCCCGACAGCGCCCTGCAGTCGCGCGAAGCTCTGCATGAAGTCGTAGCGCGCCTCGATCAGCCCCCGCTCCGCTTCAGTAGCCTGGTTCGTCGCGTTCTGTAACTCGATGTACGAGATTGCTCCAATGCGGTAGCGCTCGGTCGCCAGACGCACAGACTCGCGGGCCAGTTGCACGTTGCGCTCCTGCAGTTGAACCGCCCGGTAGGCCGTGACCAACGCATCGTATGCGTTCTTGATCTCCTTGTCGGTCGCCAGAATGCCGGCCACTTTGTTCTGCCGCGCCTCCTGAAGACGGGCTGATTCTTGTCCTGTTCGCCACTTCTTCTCGAAGCCAGCCAACAACGGCCAGCTGAACGCGAACTGGAGGTTGTTCCCCGAGTTCCTCGGATCCGTGTTGAAGATGTCGCCCTCGGGGCCCAAAACCTCGGACCGGCTGAGCGCCAGCGAGATCGATAGGTTGGGTAGCCAGGTGCCCCGCGCCGACCACAGTCGCCGGTTGGCCGCGCTGATCTCCTCATCCAGTCTCAGCAGTTCCGGGTTCGTGGCCCGGGCCGCGTTCACCAAGTCGACCGGCCGCAGCGCTGAGGGGTCGAAGATCGCTGCGCTGTCTCGCAGCTCGTACTCCATCGCTTCTTCCAGACCGATCATCGCCGAGAGGTCGCGCTTGGCTGCCTCGGCCGCCTGCTCGGAGCGCAGAACCGCAAGCTCGTTCTGGCCCACCTGCACCTCCGCCTGCAGAACGTCGGTCTGTTGCGCGGACGCGATCCGGAAGCGCGCCTGTGTGATCTCCAAGTCGCGCTGCCGCGCCTCGAGCAGCTCATGAGACAGCCTCGACAGTTCCTGCTGCTTGAGCGCCTCGTAGTACTGGGAGTGCATTTGTGACTGCAGCCGAACCAATCGCGCGATGGCAGCGTAGTCCGCCGCACGCGCCGAGGCATTGCTAGCGCCGATATCGAAGATCTTGCTGCCACCGTCAAAGATCTGCCAGTTGAAGACGAGGCCCGCCGAAGCCGTCTTCGTGATGCTGGTGATCGGGTCCTCCAACTCCTGAGCCTCGCCGGCAGGATCCACGAAGGTCCGAGTGGTGAATTCGTTCCGCCCGAAATTCGCCTGCGCCGTAATGGTCGGTATTATTGCGCCCCACGCGCTCCACACGCCCTCGCCCATCGCGTTCGCTGATGCCAGCGCCGCTCTGTAGTCAGGGTTGTACTGCTGCAGTAGCGAGCTCGCACCCGTTAACGTCAGCACCGTATCCTGCGCGGCCAGCGAACTGGGCACCTGCGCTTGCAGTTGCCCACCGACGAGAAGCGCCGCAAGTAAGCACATTCGTTGCATCGCCTCAGCCCTCCGCATCGTCAGTCGTCACCTGGACACGCGCATCGTGGATCAACGTGTAGTGGCCTTCGCTCAGCACGAGCTGGCCCGGCTCCAGCATCGTCGTGCCCTCGCCTTCGATGATTTCGAAGTAGTCCTCGTTCTCGAGACCAGTCGTCACATAGGTCCACTTCGCCGTCCCCTGCGCGGCGCCCTCGGCATCCGGCTCAAAGACGAACACTAGCGCGCGGTTGTCCCGCTCCAGTAACGCGCTCCGTGGCACCATCGTCCGGTTCGCGTATAGACGAGCCGCGATACGTACCCGCGCATACATGCCCGGCTTCACGGATCCGTCGGGATTGGCAAGCACCACTGTGACACGTGCAGTTCGCGTGCGTGGATCGACGACCGGATTAATCGACGCGACTTGGCCGGTCAATACTCTGTCGGGAAACGCGGAAAGCGTCACTCGGGCATCGCGACCATTCTCCAAGAAGGGGACCTCTGTCTCCAGCGCTTGTACCTCGATCTTGACTCGCGAGATGTCCACGATCTCGGCGATCGAGTCTCGTTGCTGGACACGTTGACCCGGCACGATCGCCATGTTCGCCACAGCGCCCGCGAACGGTGCCCGCACCGTCGCGCGTTCTACGTTTAGCTCGGCCTCCCGTACCGCGACTTCCGCCGATGTCAGGCCGCTCTTCGCCCGCGCCATGCGGCGTCGCTCAGCACGCAACTCTGCATCCTCGATCTCATCGTCGAATAGCGTGAGCTCGGCGAACTGGGCTTCCGCCGTTTCCAGCGAAGCTCGCGCCTTCTCCAACTCGAAGGCGTAACGCTCAGGATCGATGCGGGCGAGTACTTGCCCCCGGCGAACGTATTGGCCCTCCGCGACCAGAACCTCCGTCACCGGCCCCTCTACTTCGGCGGTCAGCAACGTGCGGGCAAAGGCCTGGGCCTGCCCCGCCGCCGATACGTTTATCACGAATGTGTCACGCAGTACCGCAGCGGCAGAAACGGGAATGGCAATCTCTGTCCCGAAGCTCTGTGCGGACTCGACCTCGGGCTGATCCCCATTTGTCGTCTCGGCGGCGTCGGGCTCGTCCTCCGCCTGCAGGGCGCGAAGCCGCATGTAGATCCCGCCCAGTGCACCTGACAGGATGACGACCGCGGAGACGATACTCAGGGTGCGACGGCTGAATACCATAGTCTTTCCGAAGCTTTCTGTTGGCCGGCCAACGGGGCTAAACGCCTAACATTGACCTCACGGGATTAGATGCGCTAGTCAAGCGTGGCGTCGCACGGAACAGCTTCTAGCAAAGCGGCGTCAACGGATGCTCAACACGCCTTACGAAGACGCCGTCCCGGAGGTTTGACACACGAACCGGCGGCGGGGTAACATCGACAGCGGGAATCGCTGTCGCCGATACTGGGCCGCTTTGCTGTCGACTGCGGCCGCGTGCCGTGAATAGGTGTTCATGCAAGACTTGGCAGAGATAGCGAACTTCAACACTAGAGCAGAGGCGGAAGCGGCCGCAGGACTGTTGAAGAATGAGGGGATCCCCTACCTCATCCAGTCGCAGGAGGGCATGATGCACGGCCCCCTTTTTCCGGGAACATCGATCCTCGTCGCCCCCGAAGTAGCCGAGCAGGCCCGCGAGATTCTCGGACTCATAGAGGAGGACTAGGCCGGGCCAATCACAGCTGAAGCTGCTCCACTATTCACTCCACTCTGCCACGAAGAGAGCAGGATCCGTGTACTCGCCGTCCACCCACACCTCGAAGTGCAGGTGTGCGCCCGTGACCTTTCCTGTCGAGCCCTGCGTCCCCAAGGCTTCGCCCTGTGATACGCGTTGCCCTTCCCGTACAGCCAGCACGTCTAGGTGCGAGTAGAACGTCTTGATGCCGCTGCCATGATCGAGAATGACTACGGTGCCGTGGTCTCTGCCCCCTGAGTACTCTACTGTCGCCACCTCAACCACACCCGCAGCGGGCGCGTAGATCTCCGCCCCGGGCGTCCCAACCACATCTATCCCACGGTGGTGAACTTCCTTCCCCGTGAACGGACTGACCATCGGTCCCCACGCCGCGGTGATCCGGGAACCCGGCATCGGGTTCGCCAAGACGACTTCTTGCGGCTGGTACAGTCTGACCGGGCCATTCTCCACCTGCGGGCCGCGGGCCATCGGTAACAAGAACAGCCCGAGGGCAAACGCTAGCGGTAGTGAATAAGCTGTTCTCACAGGCGTGCCGGTTCCTTCTCTTCTCATGAGCGTCTTCAACCGCATTTCGAGTCTCTCCTTCGTGCCTGCCAGCGCCGGAATGAAATTCGGCCCGCTGGGCAGTCCGATCCTCAGCACCGCCACGATGCTCTGTCCGTAGGTCCTTGCTGAAAGGCTACCGCGCGACAGTACCAACGCATCGCATATCCGCTCGCTCTCTTCTCGCATGCGCCTCGCACTCAGCCATGCCACCGGATTGAAAAAATAGAGCGCCGAAAGCAAGAGCTGGAGCTGAAGTAGCACCTCATCCCGACGGCTAACGTGCGCCATCTCATGTGCCAGGACCGACTCGAGAAGCTCCGGTCGGCCGAGTTCCAATATGGCCCGCGGCAGATATACGACAGGCCGCAGACTTCCGAACGTAAACGGTGACCGGAGCTCCGCCGATGTGACGATCCGAACCGATTGCCGGATGCCGAACTCGATCCTCCAGCGACTCGCCATGGCGAGCACCTCCGGATCACTTACCGGCGATGAGCGCCGCACGAGCCGCTCGTAGAAACGCCGCTTTCTGAACAACGCGTAGCCGATTGCTGATGCGCCGGCCAACCACAATGCCAAAACCAGCACCAACCAGGAGTCAGGACCGGCCTCAGAGTCTTCCACTGCCTGCGCCGCACTCGCTTCACTCACTATGTCCGACTGACTAGCCGCCGCGGACGGCCACGCTTCGGACCACACCGCCTCTACCACCGGAGCCATCTCCGCCTCCCCTGCCAAACTTCCCAGGCTATAAGGCACCCAGAAATCGATGGGTAGCGCGAGGCGCAACAAAACCAACCCCCAAAGCGCATGGCGGAGAACCGGCGAGGCACGACGCAGCAGCCACGTGAGGACTAGGACGATAGGGAATAGGATCGCCGAAAAGAGGGTCTCCCAGCCGGCTACCCGCAACAGCACGGACGCCACTTCCGAGCTCCGCACCAGTAACTCGGCGCCCACAGCTAAGCTTCCTCTTCCAGGAGCCGCGACAGCTCCTCAACTTCTTCAGCCGACAACGCATTAGACTCGGCGAATAGCGAGACTACCGGCGCGTAGTCGACTTCCAGCACCCGGTCAGCCAGGTCCCGCACCAGGCTCGCCAGTCCAGCCGCCTTCGAGACGCACGGTTTATACAGATACATACCGTGAAAGCTACGCTTCGAGAGCAGCCCTTTGTTGGCCATGCGGTCTAGCGTAGTCCGCGTCGTCGAATAGGCCCAATCCAGCGAATCTGCCAAGCCGTCGTGCACCTCGCGCGCGCTGAGCTCGCCTTCCTTCCACATGACCTTGAGCACCGCAAGCTCAGAGCGCGTGAGCTCCGGCAGGGAATCCTTGGAACGTATCACTTGCTGCGTGTCTCCCGTTTTCCGGGGCACATGAGTAACGACATGGCTACAATGTAGCGATCACACTATAAGATATGCGGCGCACTCTTTCAAGCTCCAGTATCTTTGGATGTTCGAGCCGACCACTTGATCTCACGCGCGCCCCGGAGAGAGAGATGTCGAACAGTCGCTTCGTGAGAGCTTTCGAGCCACTCGACGACGCCGAGATCGCCCTCGTGCATACGCTCCTCGATGGGACTGACTTCCGTTACTACATCGAGAACGAGCACTTCTTTCACACGGGCGGGATCCTCTCGCACGGTGCTAGTGAGGTTTGGGTGATGGTCGAACAACAAGACGCGTTGGAAGTCGCGCATCTCTTGACAACACATATGGGTCGTGGATGAGCGGAATCCTCACTTACCTCCTCGCTACCTCACTCGTCGCATCCAGCGGCGACCCGTGCCAGATCGTCGGTGCGACAAGCGATCAGGACGCCTGGTTTGCCATGCAGGCCTGCGAGGCGGCGCAGGTCCGTTTCGAGGAGCTCTTCCGCACGGCTTCGGGTAGCGTGACGATCGTACTGTCAGGCGACACGGACGACCCGAGGGCCGAGTGGGTCCTCCATTGGCATACGAGCAACGAACTTCGCCGTTTCGCGAAGCTCGGCGGGCTGATCGGTCCCGAGGTCGACGCTTACGTCGCCAGACAATGGGAGGAGTCGCTTCCTCACGAGATCGGCCACGTACTTGTCTGGCAGCTCCTGTCGACGCCGTGGACCCCGCCCGTCCCGAACGAGTACGCCACACCGTTGGTTGATTGGTTCGAGGAAGCCGTCGCCATCTGGATGGAGCCGCGGCACCTCCGCAACCAGCGCTTAGCCATCGCGCGCATCTTCAGCTCGAACCTCCCGCCCACCCAGCACATCGTATACGGCCAACACCCTCGTGATGGCGAATCAGACCGACCCGCCGTCGTCTGGGGCCGAGACTACTCCGACCGGCTGATGAAGATCTCGGTTTGGGAAGATGCTGACGGCCGAATGAGCGTGGACACTCAGTACGTCGACTACCCGGATCCCAGCGGGCACTTCGACGGAAGCGGTTACTACTACCCTCAAGCGTTCAGCCTGCTCGCCTACATCCACGAAGTAGGAGGCAACGCTGCCATCGATGAAATCGTCCGCAGGCTACGGACTGACCCCCGAGACTCTGACCATCTTCTCAACCTGCCCAATCTACCTGCCGATCTCGAAGCGCTCGATCGTGCCTGGCGCGCGTGGCTGAAGGAAGAATCGCAGCACTAGCCCACGCACCGAACTTGCCCGGCGGGGCCAACTACTCCCCTATGATCTGGACTACCAGGCGGCGTGAGCGGGAACGGTTGTCGAAGTCTACGAAGGTGATCTGTTGCCAGGTCCCCAGTAGCAACTCGCCTTCCACAAAGGGAACAGTGAGTGAAGGACCCAAAAGAGCGGCGCGGACGTGGGAGTGTCCGTTGCCGTCGCCCCAGCGCAGGTTGTGCGCGTAATCTCGATCCGGTGGTGCGATTTCATCGAAGGCGCGCTCGAAATCGGACAGCGCGCCTGACTCGTATTCTATGGTTGTGAGGGCGCTGGTCGAACCGGGGCAGAAGATGGTCACGATTCCGGAGGCGACGCCGCTCTGTCGTACCTTAGCGGCTACCTCGCCTGTGATGTCCAGCATCTCCGCAGCGCCACGCGTCTGAAGATCGATGGACTCGGTGACGACCACGCCTGCTAGCTCCCTTCGCCTAATTCCTCCAACGGAACGGTCAGCCCGAGGATGTTCCAGCCGGCATCGACGTAGGTCACCTCTCCGGTCACGCCGCGACTCCAGTCGCTCAGCAGCCACAGCGCCGTATTCCCCACATCCTCGGTCGTGACCAGTGTTCGCAGCGGCGCGGCGCGTTCGGAGTAGCCGAGAATCTTCTTGAACCCGCCCACGCCGGAGGCCGCGAGCGTCCGGATGGGCCCGGCGGAGATAGCATTTACCCGGATGCCCTTGCGGCCGAGGTCGCTGGCCAAGTAGCGCACGCACGCTTCGAGCGCTGCTTTCGCGACACCCATAACGTTGTACTGCGGCGCGACCTTCACCGACCCGTAGTACGTCATCGTGAGAATCGAGCCACCGCTAGTCATCAGAGGCTCGGCGGCTCGGGTGAGAGCCACCAGCGAGTAGGCGCTGATGTCCAGAGCCATCTTGAAACCTTCCCGGCTCGTGTCTACGAACCGGCCCTGCAAGTCCGCCTTGTCAGCGAAGGCTATGGAGTGAACCATGACATCGATCGTGCCGTACTTCTCCCCCACCTTCTTGAACAGGTGCTTGATGGCCGTGTCGTCAGCGACGTTGCATTCCTCGACGAACTTCGCGCCCACGCTCTCCGCCAGCGGGCGCACCCTCTTCTCCAAGGGGGGCGCTCCGTAGCTGAACGCCAGCTCGCAGCCCTCGCGGTGGAGCGCTTGAGCAATCCCCCAGGCGATCGAGCGGTCGTTAGCAACCCCGAAGATCAACGCCTTCTTACCTTCAAAAAGCCCCATGCGGGTCCCTCCTAACCCGGGCCGCCCGGACAGCCGGCCATCAGACGCACCAATCTAACGCCAGCCCGCTCCGTGGTCATCTCCCACCGCCGGCTCCAGCGCTTGACGCGTCCGTCCTCCCACCCTAAAGAGACCGATCCAGTACGCCATGCGTGAGACACGACAGGAGTTAGCCCAGATGAAACGCTGCGATTGGGCCATTACCGACCTTTCGATCACTTACCACGACGAGGAGTGGGGCGTCCCCGTCCACGATGACCGGATGCTCTTCGAGTTCCTCATATTGGAGGGCGCACAAGCCGGCCTTAGTTGGGAGACGATCCTCAAGAAGCGCAACAACTACCGCCGCGTCTTCGACGACTTCGACGCTCGTAAGATCGCGGAGTACGATCAGAGGAAGGTCGATGCGCTGCTGGCCGATCCAGGCATCGTGCGCAACAAGCTCAAAGTCGCCGCCACTATCCAGAACTCGAAGTCGTTCCTTGAGGTTCAGAGTCAATTCGGCAGCTTCGATGCCTATGTTTGGCGTTTTGTTGATGGCGCACCCAAGAAGAACGCGTGGCGCGAATTGAAGGAGGTACCGGCCGAGACGCCGGAATCGAAGGCGATGAGCAAGGACTTGCTGAAACACGGCTTCAAGTTCGTGGGACCGACGATCTGTTACGCTTTCATGCAGGCAACGGGAATGGTCAACGACCACACGGTCGATTGCTTCCGCTACAGCGAGGTGAGTTAGCGAATCCCTCGCTGTGGAACTCCATCGCGTCCAATCCTACTCGTAGTCCTGGTCGTGATCCGCCACACACAAGCAGCACCCGGCCCGTGCACAACGGAGTTGGATTACGAGTGGGAGTATGAGGAGAATGAACCGGAGGGGGCCGAAATGCGTTAACAATGTACGGGACGGGGATTCTCGGTCGGGCCAGCCCGACGTTTCCCCCGGTGCGGCCAACCGGACGCCGGCAACGTCTGATCAACTAAGTGCGATTAGCCGGCCCCGGTCGCCCGAACGTTCCGGCCCAAGGCGGAGCGCGTACGGGCGTTTCTACTTTGGTCTCGAGAGCCATGACAGCTATTGAGATAAGGCACATAGTCGCTCGCGCGCGCTCAGCGCGCTTGGTGAAGGTGCTCGGTGTATACGTACTGGTGTCATCGGCAGTCCTGCAGGCTATCGACCTGCTGACATCCCAGTTTGGCCTGCCGTCCTGGTTCTTCCCCATGGCTCTCGGGCTGCTACTCATCGGCCTGCCGATCATCACCGCCACTGCGCTCATCCAGTCGCGCTCGGAGTCGAGCGACTGTCCGGACGCAGGCGTTCCGGCCGCCGCGAAGCCGGACCCGGCCGGCGGTGGCAACCCGACTGCCGGCCTCAAGCGACTCTTCACCTGGCGACTGGCGATCCTCGGCGGTGTCCTCGCGTTCGTGGCACTGGGCAGTATCGGCGCGACGATGGTGCTCATGCGCAACCACGGCCATGAGCTTCGCGACGATACGGTCGCGGTCATGCCGTTCCACGTCGTTGGGGCGAACGGCGATCTCTGGCGCGAAGGTCTGCTAGACCTCCTCGGCACGGCTCTCGACGCGACGGGACAGTTCCATTCGTCCGACCCCAGAGCCGTGCTCAACCGTTGGAACCGGGCTGCTGCCGACCCGAGTGAACTGCCGGAGCCATCCAAGGCCGCCGAAGTGGCCGGACAACTTGGCGCAGGTCGCGTGATCCTGGGCAGCCTTATCCGGACGGCGCCCAACCAAGTCCGCCTGGCGGCGGATCTGTACTCCGTCCGCTGGCTGCGCAAGGAAGCGACAGCCGTCGTCGAAGGACCCGACGACCAGATGATCGATTTGGTGGACCAACTGACTATCGACCTGCTGCGCTCGGTGTGGGACGGCGACGATATCCCTGACGTTCGAACGTCCGCAATGACTACCGCGTCGATACCGGCGCTTCGAGCCTACCTCGAAGGCGAACGCTACTTCCGGCACTCACAGTTCGACGAGGCCCGGGCCGCGTTCACCAAGGCGGTCGAGCAGGACTCGACCTTCGCCATCGCCTACTATCGACTGACGCAGACTTATGGCTGGTTCATGGGATTGGGGGCCGAAGAAGTGCCAATGTACCTGGCCGCCGCGGAACGCCACAGCGCAGGCCTGAGGCGGCGTGACAGCCTACTCATCCGCGGATGGAAGCTGGCCGATGTCGACGGCGGCTTGGAAGCCATCGACCTCTTCGAGGAACTGGTCGCTCGCTTCCCCGACGATATCGAGGCCTGGTTCGGCCTGGGTGACGCGATATTCCACATGGGCTCTCAAATCGGGCGGCCGATCACCGCCGCTGTCGCGCCGCTGGAGCGTACCCTCGAGCTCGACTCTACATTCGCGCCCGCTTTGATCCATCTCATCGAGCTCTCCTACCATCAGGCCGACAGGGTTCGAGGCCACGAGTGGACGGACCGCTATTTGGCACTCGACACCACCTCGATGTACGCGCAAAGCTTCCGCCTGATGTCGCCGCTGGAGTTCGGGCCCGCCGACGACTCGGCCCGAGTCGTGGCAGCGCTCGATACCGTGAACGCTGACCAGCTTCACTGGTCGATTATGCGTCTACGCGGGTCGGGGTCGAACCTGCCGGCCTATGAAATGGTAAGCCTCGCACTTGCTGACCCTCGGTTCGAGGAGCCCGATCGCGCCATGGCATTCTGGCACCTTGGCGAGGCTCACTTGCGCCACGGCCATGTCGACATCGCCGTCGACTTGTTCCAGCAGGCGAGCAGACTGTCGGATGGCGAGTTGGACGGTGCAGTTCTATACACGATGTCCGACGCCCGCGAACTCGGCATCGCCGTGGGCCCAGCGTTTGAGGAGCTAATCGAGCGTCTAGCCGACAACATGGAGTACCGCTGGCCGTCGCAGCGGCCCGCGAAGGTCGTATGGACGAAGCCGAGGAGGCCATCGCCTGGTTGGAAGGTTGGGCCGACAGCGCGATGGCAAACGGCAACACGACCCACGCCCGATCGCTGCGTGGCCGAGCGACGGCCTTGAGAGGCCGAATCCCGGCGGTGCACGACAGCGTCGACACGGCCATCGATCACCTGCGCACCGCTCTTTCGATGATCAACGCCACCTGGAGCCGGCAACGCGACATCGAGCGCTATTGGCTGGCCCACCTCATCCAGAACAGGGGCGGCGAAGAGGAGGCGCTGACGATCTACGGCTCGCTCTACTCGACAACGTGGGCTGAGCCCCTCGGTCTATTTCACAGAGCGGAGTTGCATGAGCGGCGCGGCGAGCTAGAGCAGGCCGCGGACTACTACACCGCCTTCGTTCAACTGTGGGAGGACGCCGACCCACACTTGCAGCCTCGGTTAGAATCGGCGCGGCTCGCGCTGCAGCGACTGCGGGGAGAGCAGACTACCAGCTGAATCGAAGGCCCGGTCTCGCTTCCCAGTTAACGGACGTTGTCTCCGCTAAGACGGTAACAAGCTACGGCCGCCTGATCTGAGACCTGACTGATAACACCGCAGACCTGGTCCCCGCGTACATCTTCCAGTCGAAGTGGCTGAGGTAAATACAGCGGGCCCAGGAACTGGCCCTCGGCGTCGAAGATATCCCGTCTCCTGGGATCGCTGGAGTACACATCCACCCAAAGGCGACCCTGGTCGTCCAGAACCACGTTCTCGATCGCGGGGACCACCGGGGCGAACGGAAGCATTTCGAGCGCCGCCCGCGGAATCCTGCCACCTTTTTCCAAATCGCCGATCACACTATCCCGAATCTCCGGCGTTACCGCCACGTTGTCATACTGACGCGCTACACGCCGCACCAAGGCTCCAGACGGGTAGCGGATGTCGATCAAATAGCGGGCACCAATGCTTAAGGCCACAGCCCCCGGCTCTGCCGACAACCGCGGCAGCGGCGACAACCGCGGCTTCACATACGAGAAACGGCCTTCCGCCGTCTCGATCTGTGTCCATGTCGCGGGTGGAAACGTCACCAGCGTATCGACAATCGCGCCGCTCATCCTGATCCGATAGATCACCGCCTGACCGGTATCCCGCATCTGTTCCAAGAACGGCACGGGCTCGGCCGCTACGTATAGTTGATCCTGACCACCCGCCGCGAAGAGTGGCGTCGTACCCGCCAACCCCGCTAGATCGACCTCGAAGCGACTCAGGAAGATGCCGGCGCTGTCGAATTCGGTCACCCGGTTGAGCCCAGAATCGAGAACGTAGATACGGTCGCCTGCCACCTCGAGGAACAAGGGTGTCACGAACTGCCCGGGCCCTTCCCCAGGCCCGCCCAGCGTACCCAAGTACCCCCCGTCCGAACCGAATCGCAATACACGTCGGTTGCCCGTATCGAGTACTACAACGTTCCCATTCGGCAGGATGCCGACGTCCAGTGCGTAAACGGCCGGCTGCCCTTCGTACAGTTGATCTCCGGCAACAAGCAGGTGCTGAGTCAACCTCCACGGGACGGTATCTCCAAGTAGTCCCTCTTCCGGACTCATCACCGATGGGACCCCTCCGATCGTGTCGTGCACGACCCGGGACCGACCCGCCTCTCCAGTACAAGCAACCAATCCGTACGCCACCGCAACCAGGAGAACCCAAACCCGACTGTTCACCGCAGCCTCCAATCAGTACTCGCTCGCTGTTTGTGCTCGCGATCCCACTGATGATCCTACTCGTCCTCGACTCCGCATGTGGCTATAGTCCCACCCTCGGCCTTTGCCGTCAATGCACCCCAGAAGCGGAGCACTATTGTGATGCGCGCTGAAATGTTGTCCGAGGAAGCAGTCCTCGCTCTACTGCAAGACCTGATTCGTGTCCCCTCGGTGAATCCCACCCTCGCACCTGACGAGTCGGATGGAGAAGCCGCGATCGCTCAGTTCGCGCGTGATTGGTTCCACGGCTTCGGCGTGAACGCCTGGCTTGAAGAGGTCGCACCAGGACGGCCCAACGCCTTGGCGCAGGTGGGCGATCCCGACGGACCAACCCTGATCTTCTGCGCGCACATCGATACCGTCAGCTCGGCAGGGATGACAATCCCACCTTACGAACCACGCCTAGAAGGGCGGCGCGTCTACGGCCGCGGTGCCTATGACATGAAAGGCGGAGCGGCCGCCGCCATGGCCGCAGCCGCGGCGCTGCAACCGTCGGACCTCCCGGGTCGTGTTCTCGTAGCACTCGTCGTCGATGAAGAGCACTCGAGCATAGGAGCCGACGATCTCGTGGCTCGTCACGAGGCTGACGCTTGCATCATCACCGAGCCCACTGAGGGTCGCCTCGTCTTGAGCCATAAGGGATTCGTCTGGTGTGAGTTAGTCACGAGTGGGAGCGCCGCACACGGAAGCCGTTGGGACCTGGGTGTGAGCGCCATCGGCCGCATGGGTCGCATCATCACGCAACTCGAACGCTTCGAGAACCAGGTCCTTCGCAAACGCACATATCCAAATCTGGGACCCGCCTCCCTCCACTGCGCTACCATCGAGGGCGGAAGCGGCATCTCTACCTACGCCTCCGAGTGCCGCCTACAAGTAGAGCGGCGAACGCTTCCCGGTGAGTCGATCGAACTCGTGACGCAGGAGCTCGGAGACGCCGTTCGCGCTGCAGGCGAAGAGGCGCAGATCGATTGCTTTTTCCACCGCACACCGATGCTGTGTGAGCCCGACGCTCTCGTGGCTCGCTCGCTTCGCGAAGCCGCCCGCGCCGTTGTCGGTCAGGAACCTGAGGAGACGGGAGTCGGATACTGGACCGATGCCGCTATCTTCGATGCCGCCGGTATTCCGACTCTCAACTACGGACCCGCGGGCGAAGGCGCGCACGCCGCCGTCGAATGGGTCGACCTCGACTCTGTCGTGACCTGCGCCCGAGTACTGGTCGAGGCCGCCCAGCACTTCTTTGAGTCGAATTCTTGACAAGCCACAGATCGACTGAGTAGCTTTGTTTTAGTGTTGACTAAAATGTATATTAGTAACGACTAAAAATGGTCCCGACTCTAGTTCTCGCTCTCCTAGCCGTCATCCTCGCCGGCGCCGCCTTCTTCTGGCCACGGCGTGGCGTTCTCACACGCTTGCGCCACACCCGCCAGCTTGCGCAACGCGCCCTCGTCGAGGACGCATTGAAGCACATCCACGCCCGCGAGCAGAGGGGGACCTTGGCCACGCCGGAGTCGCTGGCTGGGAAGTTGAACATCAGCATCAAGCGGGCCCTGGAGCTTATCGCCGAAATGGAAGAGGGTGGGTTGGCCCAATCCACGGGCCCCGGGCTTCGGCTCTCCAGATCTGGCCGAGAACTGGCCTTACGTGTGATCCGAGCACACCGCCTACTCGAGCGCTATCTGGTGGACGAGCTCCGCATGCCCCTCGAGGAGATTCACGCCGCGGCTGACCGGCGTGAGCACACGCTGACCCCGCAGGAGGCGGATGAACTCGAGGTCAGACTCGGATACCCTCAACAGGATCCGCATGGCGATCCCATCCCCAGCAGCGCCGGCTCATTGCAGAGCCTCAAGGCCACGGCCCTTACTGATTGGCCGGTGGGGCGGCCTGCAAGAATAGTCCACCTCGAGGACGAGCCCCCCGAGGCGCTTAACCAAATCGTTGCAGCGGGTTTCGCTCTGGGGATGTCCATCGAAGTTCGCCAGGTGAGCAAGCAAAACCTCGTCATATGGGACGGCGAGCTCCAGCGCCCCTTGGCCCCGGTGCTGGCAAGCAACGTATTCGTGGAGGAGCTTCCGCACCCCATCCAGCCGCCGGTCAAACTTTCGTCTTTGGACCCCGGTCAATCTGGCCGAGTCTTGGCGCTTCGATGCGAGGGATTCGACCGGCGTCGCCTTCTCGACCTGGGCCTCACCCCGGGGACCATCGTGGAGTGCGCGTTCCCTGGTCCGATGCGAGAGCCTATGGCCTACCGCGTACGCGGGGCCCTCATCGCACTGCGCCCCGAGCAGACCGACCAGATAGAGATCGATCCGGTGAGCAACGCTAGTGTGGGGAGCACCGCGTGACGACGAAACGACCGCGCTCGATACGCCCCCGGCGCCTTCCGGTCGTGGAGCCTGGTGCGCCGGTCCCTGCGGCGCACCGGAGCCTAGGCATCGACACATCTGATTTTGACTACTTGGTGGCGCTCGCGGGGAATCCAAACACTGGGAAGAGCACGGTATTCAACGACCTGACCGGCCTGAGACAACACGTCGGCAACTGGCCGGGCAAGACGGTCGCTCGTGCTGAGGGTGGGTTTGAGTACGAGGATAGGAAGTACAAGCTGGTGGACTTGCCCGGTACCTACTCATTGCTCTCCGCATCCACAGACGAAGAGATCGCCCGTGATTTCATACTGTTCGGTCAGCCCGACTGCACGGTGATCGTCGTTGACGCCACCGTCCTCGAGCGAAACCTGAATCTGGCACTCCAGATCCTGGCGATCACCGACAAGGCCGTCCTCTGCCTCAATCTGATGGATGAGGCCCAGCGCAAGGGTATCCGCGTCAATCACAGAACGTTGGAGAAGGACTTAGGCGTGCCCGTTATTCCGACGGTGGCCCGGACGAGCCACGGCATGACCGACCTCGTGCAGGTGATCGCGGGGGTTGCCAGCGGAACGATCCAAACGCGGCCGCACCGGATCCGCCCCAGCGGCGCAGCGGCTCGCTCCGTGGACGAACTCGCCGAGCTCCTCGCGGATGCGTATCCTGGCCTACCCAACGCGCGTTGGGTGGCGATGCGTCTACTGGAAGGCGACCGCCGTGTGGAAGAGGCGATAATGCAGGACGAGCTCGCCGAGCTGGCCGCAGAACAACTCCAGTCCAGTGGCGCCAGCCATCACTGAGCGACGACAGTGAACCCCACAGCGACGCTGACCAACCCGATCCTCGAGCGTGCTGAGACCCTGCGCCGAGGCCTCGACATCTCGTTCCGCGACCAGATCGTCGAGGCCATCTACGACGACGCCCAGGCTATTGCCGCCCGCGCCGTGCGACACGGCAAGGCGGCCGGCCCCACTTGGGACAGGAAACTCGACCGCATCATTACCTCGAAGATATGGGGTTTCCCGATCATGCTCGCCGGGTTGGCTGCCGTCTTTTGGATCACGATTGTTGGCGCTAACTACCCTTCCCAGGCGATCGCATTCGTGCTCTTCAAGCTCGAGAGCACGGCCGCCGGGCTCTTCGACTCCGTGGGGGTACCGTGGTGGATCACGGGCTTCCTCTGGCACGGAGTCTACCGCGGACTCGCATGGGTCATCGCGGTGATGTTGCCGCCCATGGCGATCTTCTTCCCGCTCTTCACTATTCTGGAGAACCTGGGTTATTTGCCGCGAGTCGCCTTCAATATGGACTGGCTTTTTAAGAAGGTCGGTGCGCACGGCAAGCAGGCTCTGACCATGAGCATGGGTTTCGGCTGCAATGCCGCCGGCGTCATCGCCTGCCGCGTGATCGACTCGCCGCGTGAGCGGCTGATCGCGATCCTCACCAATAACTTCGTGCCCTGTAACGGCAGGTTCCCAACCCTCATCATGCTCAGCGCCGTCTTCGTCGCCGCCGCTTTCCCGGCGGGCTTCGCATCCCTCGCCGCCGCTGGCTCTGTGGTAGCCGTAGTCTTGATCGGCGTCTTCTTCACACTGCTCGTCTCATGGATGCTATCGCGCTCGGTCCTGAAGGGCGAGGCATCGAGCTTCACCCTCGAGTTGCCGCCCTACCGGCGACCGAACTTCGTTCAGGTGATCTATACGTCGCTCATAGACCGTACCTTCTTCGTCCTCTGGCGGGCTATTTTGATGGCCGCACCGGCGGGCGGTGTGATATGGCTGATGAGCAATGTTTCCGTCAGTGGGGAATCGCTGACGGGCTGGATCTCGAGCTTCCTCGACCCGCTGGGGCAGGCGCTTGGACTCGATGGCGTGATCTTGCTGGCCTACATCATCGCGATTCCGGCGAACGAAATCGTCGTGCCGACGATCATCATGGCTTACAGCGGCGCGAGTATGATGATCGAGTTCGATAGTCTGTCTGATCTGCAGGCGTTACTCGTCGGCCAGCAGGGCTGGACCCTTCTGACCGCCGTCTGTCTCATGCTGTTCTCGCTGCTCCACAACCCATGCTCCACTACGATTTGGACCATATATAAGGAGACGGGGAGCAAGAAGTGGACGGCCTTGGGGGCACTCATGCCCCTCGCCATTGCCTTCGTCATCTGCTTCGCCGTGGCGCAGACCGTCCGCTCCTTCTTCTAGCATCAGCGAACGAGATCGACTCGTACGGCCAGGATCAGCGCGCCCCGGTCAGGATCGGGCTGTGCCGACCCCAGAACGACAAGCTGGCCGGTTCGCGCGTTGACCGCCGTCCGGAATACGTGACCGTATTGATCGGAGAGGAGACTCACCTCCAGCTTGACCGTCCCACCGTCCTCCGTCTCCCGAATCTCGCCGATGGCCGCCTCGATGTGGTAGCGCTCGCCAGCGGCCGACACACCCTGCGCTAGGCCGCTCCATTCGATTCCAGTCATCACGGTTTCACCAATCAGCCGGTAGTTTTGGAAGCGAAAGACATTTTGGGGTAGTGCCTCCACGATCTCCTCTACGCGCGCGTCGTCCGTTGTAACACCGCCGTTCGCCTCGACTAGCCTGAAGTGGAGATTGACGCTCGGCTCCGCCATGTCATAGCGCTGCAGAACCTCACCGATTCGATCCAGCATTTCCGGCGTCTCTCGAACCGTCAGCGTTCGAGTTTGCTCGTCTCGGCTCACCATTCCACCACGATCGCCGAACACGTACGGATCGATGATTCGATGGGCAGCTTCGGTCTCCAGATATTCCAGCTGATAGGTACGGACATCCAACTCGCCATACTCGCTGTCGTGAACAAGAAACCGCGCCACAACCCAGCCGCCCATCAGCAGGAGAGCCACCATCGCCACTGTAAAGATCTTCGTTTGCATCACACATGCCTCCGACTTAGTAGAACCAAATCACCTTCGCCAATTGATCACTCGTCTCGAACACCATCACGTTCCGCCCCGCCGGTGCCTCGACCAACGGCTCGATGGCCACCGGGACCGCACCGATCTCGCCCTCCAGCATCGGAGCGCCACCGAGCGCCTGGAGAATCATCACGCCGGCGATGGCCGCCGCAGCGGCTACCGGCCCCCACTGCCAGAACTGCTGCCATCGGTGTGCCTTCAATCGACGCGCGCGCGCTGCGCTCAATGCTCGATCGACATCGGTACGCGGCACCATCCGGCCCAGCGCATCCGTAAGCCGTCCCTGGCCGACCAGGAGCTTCGCTCCTACCGCCTGACAGCGCACGCACTCTCGTACATGAACCGCAACCTCCGAATCGCCCTGACCGGCGAGCTCTTCCGGGTCCGCCTCCAACAACCGCTCAAGTGCGCCGTCGCAGTTAGTGGCCATAACCTTCCACCAGTTCCGGATGACTTTCCAAGATCTTCCTGCGGATTGCTTTCCGCGCTCTGAATAGATGCGACCGAACCGTCACCGGCTCCATCTTCAGCATCTCGCTGACTTCTACAGCGCTCAACCCTTGCAGGTCGACGAGGTCAAAGACCTCACGCTGCCGTTCCGATAGCTTCTCGAGAAACACCTTCACCAGTTCGCCCGCACGTCTTTCGTCGGTCGTCTCTTCATCCCCTCGCAGATCTACTTCAGTTGCCGAAGACTCGTGCTTCACCCTTAGGGCCAACCGTTCACGCCGGACCCGCTTGCGGTGCAGGTCGGCTGCCGCACTCCGTGTCACTTGGTATAGCCAGGTGCTGAAGGCCGACTTACCGTCAAAGCTCCCGATGTGCCGGTGCAACCGGACCAACGCCTCCTGAGTGACATCGTCGGCCTCATCCCGATCGCCCGTGCGCGCCAGGGCCCACCGGTAGATCTGCTCGTAATGGCAACGTACCAGGCCCTCAAACGCCGCCTCATCCCCGGCCTGGGCACCTCGAATAAGGGCCGATAAGCTCTCATCTATCCTCGTCAGCTCGCTCAATAGAACTCCCGCTGGCCTCACTTTCCGACCCTGAGACGCAGGTTGGCGTCCGGGCGTTTACACGTCGGACCGGGCACAGGCCAAGCTGCTAGCCGTTGATCACTTTGGCCAGAGCGCAACCCTTCGGCAGCCTCGCCAGTCAGTTAGGGATGAGCACCTCGACGTGCCTGTGCCCTCGCCCTAACCCAAGCGAGTGCCGTCATGAATCACGATCACGGCATCCACACTCGGCGCACTGCCGGGCAGCGAGTTCTACACCAATTTCGATGAACGCCGCACCGTCGCAGGCACACAGCCCTTCGGCCACAACCCACAGCAGGTCGTTTCCGGCGACCGCTTCTACTACGGCAGCAGCGACGTCTACGAGCTAGAGTACTACGATGTTAAAGGGAGACTCAGACGTCTCATCCGTCGAGCGCAGCCTCTGTTACAGGTTACTGCAGAGGACATCGAGCGCTACAAGCAGGAGCAGATCGAGGAGGCAGAGGGCGCGACTCAGATGATCGAGCGCCTCATGGCGACGGTCCCCTTTCCCGAGACGATCCCGCCCTACTCGAATTTCGTGGTGGATGTCGAGGGCAACCTGTGGGTAGAAGACTACCAACGCCCGTGGGATGACCAGCCTCTCTGGGCGGTCCTCAGTCGTGAAGGCGCCTGGTTAGGACTGGTGTACACGCCGCCGGGGTTCAAGATATTCCAAGTCGGCTCGAACTTCGTGCTGGGGCGCTGGGAGGATGAACTGGGCGTAGACATGTGCGACAGTACGACCTGATCAAAGATTAGATCGAGGCACGCTGTTATCAGAGTCCTGCCCTCACTGCACCCCGGGACGTGGAACTACCAGAGTCGCGCGGTGCCCGTGCCGCAGCACGTGGATCGAGACGCTGCCCAACAGTAGCCGGTTGAAGAAGCCAAACCCGTGACTTCCCATCACGATAAGATCGGCGTCCCACTCGTCCGCCGCCTGCAATATCTCATGGCCCGCGTGACCCTCGCGCACTTCACGACTCGCCATCAGCTCGGAGGGCAGCGCGACCTTCGCCAGCGCCTTCTTGAGCTCGTTGCGTGCGTGGTGCCGACTCTCCTTCTCATCGAAGAGCGCCGCCTCCAACAGCATCGGCGTCAGGCGATCCTGCACGTAGAGGGCCTTCAGTTCGGCGCCGCACTGCTCCGCGATGGCAACCGCCGTCTCGAGCACCCGCTGCGACTGACCCGACAAGTCCACGGACACCAGGATCCGGTGAAAAGGCTCGGTACGGCCTTCGGTCGCCACTAGGGTCGGCCGATGAGCCAACCGAAGGACTCTCTCGGCGGTGGAGCCCACAAGGAAACGAGCAACCGCTGGCCGCGGATGAGCACCCACGATGATGAGGTCTACATCCAGCTCTTCAGCAACGTGCGTAATCGTCGGTGCCGCGAGGCCGTTACGCACGTGGAGTTCGGCGGGGGCGGCACCAGCATCGTCCATTTGCGCCTCGACCGTCGCCCGCAGGTCTTTCGCGTAGCTCTCATCATGAACCACCGTCTCGATGCCAAGTGGCATCATCATCGACTCGATGACCACAACCACGTCGAGCTTCGCGCCTGAGCGGCGCGCGCAGGTGGCCCCGCTCACCAGCGCATTCATCCCGTGTTCGCTGCCGTCCGTAGCCGCCAGCACTCGCTTCATGTCATACATGTCAGCACCTCACAGCAGGGGCTATTCTCCTGTCCCCGTCGCGGGCACGACGAGGGTCGCACGATGGCCGTGTCGCAACACATACAAAGAGGTCCGGCCAAACATCAGCCTGTCGAAGAAGCCGAAGCCGTGCGTTCCGAGAACGATCAGGTCTGCGTCCCAATCCTGGGCCTCCTCGAGTATTTCTTGGCCCGCTTCGCCCTCACGCATCCGCGGCTCGGCCTCGGCCGCCAACCCCGCCTCTTCCAGGATGCGCTCGAGTTCCTCTCTCCCCTGACGCGTACGCTCCTCCTCATTTTGCCGGACGACCTTCGCCAACATCATCGGCAGCGGCTCCACCACGAAGAGGGCGCGCATCAGCGCACCCTCCGCCTTGGCCAACGCCCATGCGCTTTCCAGCACCGGGCCCGACCTCTCCGACAAGTCCACGGCGGCGAGAACACGTTTGAAAGGCTCACGTCGCGCCGAGTTCGCGACCAAAACCGGCCGTTCGGCTAGGTAAAGGATCCGTCGGCCGGTAGCACCGACGAGACTCCGGGCACGGGCGGGCTGGGGACTCGCACCCAAGACGATGAGATCGGCGCCGATATCCTCCGCGATCTTATTCACGAGCTTCGGGGCCATGCCTGCCCTTACATGGACCGCTGCATCAGGCGCACCTCCTTCGCTGGCCTGTTCCGCAGCTCTCTCTCGTGCCTCTCTGACGAACTTGGGCTCGAGTTCCCGAGGATCGACCCCCGGGGGACTGGGCGGCAGCAAGAGCACTTCTACCACTGTGACCACATCGAGACTCGCACCAGCCCGGTCGGCCACCGCAGCCCCCGTGACCACCGCCGCACGGCCGTGACCGCTTCCGTCGGTCGCCGCGAGTACCTTCGTGACTTCATGCATGATCTATCCTTTCAACACACCCATCGGTTTGAGCTGTGCCACCATCTTTCCTATGCCCGCCCGGTGTACGACCTGTACCACGTCCTTAACGTCTTTGTACGCCTCCGAGATCTCCTCGTCCACCGTCGCGCGCGACGCGGCACGAATCAATATCCCGCGACCCTCCATCTCGCGCACGATAGCCCTCCCCTTTGCCGTGCGTTTCGCCTGCTTGCGACTCATCATACGACCGGCTCCATGGCAGGTCGAACCGAAGGTCTCGCTGTAGGCACCTTCGGTTCCCACCAGTACGTAGCTGTAGCGACCCATATCTCCGGGGATGAAGATGGGCTGGCCGACCTGTCGGTAGATATGCGGCAACTCGCGGTGGCCCGGCGGGAACGCACGCGTGGCGCCTTTCCGATGTACGCACACCTCCTTTTCGACGCCGTTTACCCGATGCTTCTCGACCTTGGCGATGTTGTGAGCCACATCGTACACCAAGCGAAGCCCAAGTTGCACGGCGGTCTGCCCCAGGGCCTCGGCGAAGGTCTCCCGGACCCGGTGCGCCATCATCTGACGGTTGCAGAACGCATAGTTGGCAGCACAACGCATCGCCGCCAAGTACCTCTTGGCCTCCTCTGATCGCAGCGGCGCCGAACAAAGCTGCCTGTCCTGCAGAACGATCCCGTACTTCTCCGACGCACGCAGCATTTTCTTCAGGTAGTCGTCACAGACCTGATAGCCCAGGCCGCGAGAGCCCGAGTGGATGAAGGCAGTCACAGCCCCCACCTCTAATCCCATCGCTGCCGCGGCTGCTTTGTCGTAGATCTCTCCCACATAGCCGATCTCGATGAAGTGGTTGCCCGAGCCAAGCGTGCCGACCTGGGCTCGTCCTCGCTCCTGCGCGCGCTGCGAAACCTGGTCGGGATCAGCACCGTCCAGCGTGCCCCCCGCCTCGATTCGCTCCAAGTCCTGGGTCCAGCCGCAGTCGTTCTCTACCGCCCAGGCTGCGCCTTTCATGAGCACACGCCCAACTTCTTTCGCGCTAAGTTTGAGGTCGGAGCGCGAGCCGCCGACACCGGAGGGCACGTTATGGTAAAGCCTGTCCATGAGCCTGGAGAGCCTCGGCTTCAGGTCCTTCGCCAGCAAATCGGAGCGCAGCAACCTCACTCCACAATTGATGTCGTACCCGACACCGCCCGGCGAAACGACGCCTTCGTCCATGTCGAAGGCAGCGACACCGCCGATTGGAAAACCGTAGCCCCAGTGGATGTCGGGCATGGCAATGGACGGGCCCTGGATGCCGGGAAGACACGCGACGTTGGCCACCTGCTGCAGGCTCTTGTCGTTCTCGATGTGCGGGATCAACTGCTCGTCGGCGAATACCAGCCCGTGAGTAAGCATCGGCCCGGTACGCGGCACACGCCAGCGGTGATCGTCGATCCTTTCGAGTCTGTATCCTTCGACAGCCATGACGGCCTCGTCGTCTGACCGGGAGGTCTCAGAGGTCGAATACGATCCGGGCGAACCACCCTTCACCGCGCCGGGTCACCTCGAGATCGTGGTAGGTGATACCCTTGAGCTCTCGCTGAACGAAGTGGTCCTCAGGTAGCGGCCGGAACGCGACCCGAGCAACAATTCCGGTCTCGTCGAGCTGCTCAATCTCTGCTCCGGCGAAGAAAAGGTCTTCCGAAATCTGTACATGGAGAAGCTCGCGCAGCCAGTCCACGAGCAGCGCTTCTCGGTCCGGCGCTTTGAGACCTAGCCGGCGCCACACGGCGCTGTGGTTTGCCCCGGACTCCGCCGACCCCTCCTCAGACCCCAAGAGAACGCCCGTCATCCCCTGGGCACAGATGAAGAACAGCTCGTCCAAGGAGCCGGCCTCGACCTCGATGGCCAGATCGGCCGTGTGCTCCGTGGTCCACCAGCGGGAAGGAGCCTCCCCCATCACTCCTCCAAGACATCGGTTGAGCCTTTGTTCCCAAGTTAACTCGCGCAGCTCCTCCCGTCACCGATTTCTATCTTGCTCGTACTCGTTATCTTACTCGATCTGCCTCAAGAGCCCGCCAGACGATTACGATTACGACTACGAGTAGGATGGCGTGCGGAGATCGAGTCAGGCTAGTCAGGGAGGGGGCCGAGAGTCTCGTCCAGCCAGGCGTTGATCGCAGGAACCCGTGCTTCGACCGGCGGGATATGTCCTGCTCCTTCCACCAGCACAAACTTCTTCGGCTCGCGCAACAAATTCCACAGCGGAAGGGCGCGCGTGTAATATCCGTGCTCCTCATCCTGCCGGCCATTGAGGAGAAGTTTCGGCACGCTGATGTACGGGGCGAAGTTGATGTTGCTCGCTTCCGGAAGGGTCGGGTGCATTGTCTCGTCGATTCCTCCGCCAACGAACACGACCGACTTGAACCTCTCGTCGAGTGCCGCGAAGAGAAGGCGGGACCCGGCTCCCCAGCTCTGACCGACGTACGCCAGCTTGTCCTTGTCGATTTCCGACCGTGTCTCCAGGTAATCGAGCCCCAACCGCAGTTCCGTCGCGTGGCGCACCATCAGATCCCGGAACCGGACCGAGCTCGGCTCGGGAACCAAATACCCCGGCCCCCATTCCCGCTCTAACATCCCCTTCATCACGACGGCCACGAGCGCCCTTCCCGCCTTGATGTTCGGGCCAAGAAGCCACTCGGCATTCTCAGATACGGTCCAGTCGAAGAATGAACCGGCCCCCGGAACAAATACCATCGTCTGGAAGGGTTCCCCTCCGCGCTTTGGTAGATACAGGTAGACCAGGATCGAGTCATTCTCCAATCCGGTCAACCGAATTTTCTCGCGCGTCCAATCGTCCGTTTCGACAATCTCGATCACTTCTGGCGCGAGCGGCTGCTGGTCATACCGATAATGCGTCAAGAACGAACGGAAGGTCGCCTCATCCACCGGTGTGTAAGAAGGCGTTCGTACTTCCGCGATGAGCCCCGCCCCCTGATCCTCCGCCGCGCTCGGCGAATTCCGAACGCAACGGAAGCCGAGCGCCCGTGAGGTAGTGAAGCCGGGTATTGATCCGTAGGAAGAGAACACGTATATGGGATCCTCCCACGAACCGCCTGTGACGACATGCCCGTCGCCCATCGCATTGTGCGTCCACTCTCTCACGTTCCCGGCCATGGCGTGAGCCCCAAATGGGCTGACGCCGAAGGGATAGGAGTCAACCGGCGCTGTCCCAACTCCACCGAAGTTCGCACGACTTCCTGCCATCTGGCCTGGACCCATGTACCCCCACGGCATCACGACACCCTCGGAATGGGTGAAGGCCCCGTTGCGAGCGGCCTTCTCCCACTGGAAGACCGTCGGGAGACTCTTGCCTGCAAACTCGGCGAACGCCGCCGCCTCATACCAGGTGACACCCGTGACCGGATGGCGATCCTGGCCTTCAGGATAGTCCTGGCTCACCCAGTTGCGCGGTCCCGGCAGGCCTGTACGATCCGTGAACTCGGCCATCGCCTCTTGCCACGAAAGCTCCTCGTCGTCACGAGTGAACGAATGGGTCCAATAGGAACGGTCCCCGTAGCCACCGGCCAGAATGAACGTCTTGTACTGTTCGTTGGTGACCTCGAAGCGGTCGATGAAGTATTCGTCCAGCTGAGCCACGGCACCCAATGGCGCATCGGCGGCCACGAGCTTGTACGGGCCACCCGGAACGTAGACCATGTCGTCCGGGACCTCTTCGGCGGGAAGCATTCGTAAATTGAGCTTTATCGGTGGGGCGCTCCCCGACACCTCGATACGTCCCAGAGCGCTGGAGGCGACGCGTTGCTCTGGTGCGTAGCCATCCATTTCGATGTCCACCGCATAGTCGCCGCGCGCCACCCGCAGATCCCGAATCGGTGTGACGCCCAGCCATTCTCGATCAGGGATTCCCTCCGCATCCGGAATGAAGAGTCGAACGTACACATCGGCACCGGAGGGTTCGGTCGTGATCCACAGTCGATCAGACACGTGCGGCAGAAGCCGAAACAGAGCCGAGTCGGAACCCAGTCGTGCCTCCGCACTTACCGCAAGCTCATACGCCGCCGCGTACTGACTTTCACCCGCGAGTTGCTCGATACGCGGTAGCAGCGCTCTGGCGGCCTCACGTCTCAGACGCAGCCAATTGGGGATGACTACTACGGCCGCGACCAGCAGCAGAATCAGGAGTGAAGGCAAGCCGATCGCCGGCCTTCGTAGTAATCGTGCCAACGTCCGAAGATCCGAGTCGCGGGCACCTTCAGAGGCGGCGGTTGGATCCTCTGCGTAGGGCTCAGCAGCATCCGCGCTCACCTCAGCCACCGGTTCGGCGCGCACCTCGAACAGCCACGCTAGCGCTAGGGCTGCCGGCAACCCGAGAATGCCGAGCACTGACAGAACCGTCATGATCGAAGTCGGCAGACCCAACGAAGGCACCAGGATGTCGGCACCCTCAAGCACCGCAAACGCAACCGTCGCGTACACGATCCCCACACGGAGTACCTTCCTCCGCTTCAGCTCGCCGAAGAAGCCCACAAAGCCTGACATGAGACTCAACTATGCCTTTCCTCCTCCCACTCACGCAAGTTCAACAGTCCTTTCCGACTTCTACTCCTAATCGTGATCCACCCCGTTATCGTACTCCGTCTGGGGCCCGCGCCTACCGTTGGAGTACGATTACGATCACGAGTACGAGTAGGATGGGTAGTCCTCCCGCGTGACACGGGCGCGTGTTAATTTGCCCACAAAGGGAACAATCGAGCCGCCAGATCCCAATGTGTCCTGAAGGGGGGGCCAGACCATGCCGCTCTACGAATACCAGTGCAAGGATTGCGGGCACATCTTCAGCCTCCGGCTCCACATCGAGGAGCACGGTAAGAAGCGACCTAAGTGCCCAAAGTGCGACAGCCGGAAACTCGAGCACGTCTATAGCTCGTTCTTCGCCAAGACGGCGAAGAAGAGTTGACACGGTGAAGGGCTTTCATATCACCACGCCTGAGCAGCTCAAGGCCGGCGTGGTGGCGGATGTCTATTTTCAGCGCACCGCCTCCATCCTGGACGCAAAGGGTGTGGACGCCTATGTGTGCGCCGAGTTCATGGCCAGGTCGCTACCCGAGACCCGCCTAGACTGCGGGGCCGATCTGGAGGAGCTGTGAGCCAAACAGCCACGCCGCAGGCGATCATAGATTTCTTTCTGGATCCCAAGAGTTATGGGCACGCAGTGGAGGGCATCCAGCATAGGCAGACCCATGTCTCTCATCTGTTTTTTGCCGGCGACTATGTCTACAAGGTTAAGAAGCCGGTGGATATGGGGTTCCTCGACTTCTCCACTTTGGAGAAACGGCGCGCCGCCGCGATCGCAGAGCTCGAGCTCAACCGACGTGTCGCCCCTGATGTCTACATCGACGTCGCGGCAGTGCATAGAGATGAGGAAGGTCAGCTGAGTTTTAACACGCCAGCGATCGTCGAAGAGGTCGCCGTGGTGATGAAGCGTCTACCTGAGGAGCAGCGCCTCTCGAACCTCATCGCTTCCGGTGTTGTGGGGCCGGAGAAGATGCGCGACCTGGGCCGCCTCGTTGCCGACTTTCACAGCAAGGCACAGACTTCACCCGAGATCGCTCGCTACGGCGCGCTCGAGACCGTTCGGCACAATTGGGACGAGAACTTCGAGCAGACCGAGTCGTTTGTCGGCCGCACTCTCACTCCCGAGACATGGGAAACCTGCAAGCAAGAGATTGAGCGCTTCATGCGCGTCTACGCAGATCTGTTCGAGCGGCGCTTACAGGGAGGCTGGATTCGTGACTGCCACGGGGACATGCAGACCGATGATATATTCATCGATCCTGAGACTGGGACCGCACATGTGCTCGACTGCATCGAGTTCAACAAACGCTTTCGCTACTCCGACACGATATCGGATATCGCCTTTTTGTCGATGAACCTGAGGCACCAGAACGCCGATGCCTTGGCTGAAGCGTTCCTCGACGCCTACTATCATCATTCCGACGACGAGCCGATCCCCTCGCTCCTACGCTTCTACGAGTGTTATCGCGCCTACGTTCGCGGCAAGGTTCGCTCCTTCGTCATCGACCAGCCAGGACCGAGCGGCGAAGAGAAGGCTGCGGCAGCAGCCGAGGCCAGCGGGTTCTTCGACCGATCCCTTGCCGATGCGACACGTCTCAGGCCAAGGCTGGTGCTGGCGATCGGTGTGATGGGCAGCGGAAAGACGAAACATGCCAGAGAGTTGGCGCGCCGTGCAGGCGTGCGCGTGTTGCACAGCGACGTCGTCAGAAAACAACTGGCTGGCCTCGACCCACACGATGAACATAAGGTCGCGTTCGGCACGGGCATCTACACGAGCGAGTGGACCGAGCGCACATATAAAGCGCTTCTGGAAGAGGCTCGAGGCGAGCTCGCACTCGGCAACTCGGTTATCTTGGACGCATCATGGTCGAAGGCGCGGCACCGCGCACTCGCTGCTGAGTTCGCGGCCGAGCGAGAGGCGTTGTTCGCCATACTCGAGTGCACCGCGCCCGATGATGTGCTCCAGGTCAGGTTGTCCAAGCCAACGCGCACGATCACCGACGGACGGCTGGAGCTGCTCGACGACCAGCGTGCGGCCTACGAGCGCCCGGGCGCCGAAGAGGCGGAGATACTGCTTCAGATGGATACGTCGGGCGAATTCCAGACCGCGGCGACCCGGGCTTTCGAGACCCTCTTCGCCTGAATCCGCACCTCAGGAGTTGACGTAAGGGAAGATGCGACGCCGCCGGATTTCCTTCGCGACCCGGCTATTCCTCGTCCTATTCTTGCTGTCGGCCGTCCCTTCGGTCACCCTGATTGGCTTGGCGACCTGGGGGCTCAGGAACTACGTAGAGCTAGCCGGCGGAGGAGGGGCTTGGCAGAGCGTTGGCGATTCCGGTCGCGGACTTCTCGACGCCATCGAGGCAGCTGAGCCCGACTCGGCGATCGAAGCGGCGGCGGAGGCTCACGAGAGCGAGCTCTCCCGGTCGGTAGGTCTCGCGCGCCGCTGGGACCTCATCGCAGGTCGCTTGGCCCGCGCCCTGCCCTGGGTCGCCCTGGTGCTCGGACTCTCTCTCGGCCTTGTTGCTGTGTGGTCGGCCAGAGAGCTGGCCCGACAGCTCAGTCGCCCCGTGGACGAGGTCGTCGATTGGGCTGGCCGGCTGGCCCGCGAAGATCCCTTGCCGCAGCCGAGTCCAGTCGAGCAGCGTGAGCCGCCGGAGTTCTCGGCCTTGAGGGGAGCCTTTCGGCAAATGGCGGACCGGCTTGCCGAAGGGAGGCGCCAAGCGCTTGAAGCAGAACGCCTTCGCGGATTGTCCGAGATGGCCCGGCGGGTGGCTCACGAGATCAAGAACCCGCTGACACCGCTGTTGCTCGCGGTGCGACAAGCACGCGACCTGGCAGTGCGGGGACAGGTGGAATCGCTGGAGGAACCTTTGGACGTGGCGGCTAACGAGGCAGAGCGACTGGACGAGATGGCTCGCAGTTTCGCGCAGCTCGGCCGATTGCCCGAGGGCCCAACCAGCCAAATCGACGTCGAGGAGATGTTGGGCGACCTATTGAAGAGCGACGTGCCGATCACGGTACGGAGCACGCTGCGTGCTCCCGATGCGATGCCATTGATCGACGGGCACTTCAACGCGCTGACCCGCGCGTTCAGGAACTTGCTGGGAAACGCGGTGGAGGCTCTGGCCGATCAGCCCGACGGATGTATAGATGTGACGATCACCACCACAACGGAACGACTCGAGGTCACCATCTCGGACAATGGTCCCGGAATCTCCGTCGAGCACCGCGAGAAGCTCTGGGACCCAGATTTCACCACTAAGAGTCGCGGCACCGGGCTGGGGCTGGCTCTCGTGCGGCAGACGATCCACGCACATGGCGGGACCGTGGAGCTGCGCGGCGACGAACGGGGAGCCTGTTTTGTCGTGCAACTGCCGGTTTCAGGGTGAGGATCCACAAGAGGCCCCCGCTCATCCTACTGACGGCCGCTCTCGTCGGTTTAGGCTGTAGGGAACCGGAGAACCGCCCCGCGGAGAGCGCACATCCTCAGGATGTTTCCGACCCGACTCTTCTCTTCGATGAGCTTGCAGAGATCCCAGCTAAACCAGAAGACCTACCAGATTTGGTGCCGGAGTTTCGCCTGCGTCTCGACCCCGGAGCGAACACGATCGAAGCACGGATAGAGCTCGACGCCCCCCAGGCAGACTCTCTCCACATGCTCTTTCGTACTGAGTGGGAGGGTTATCCCGGTCTCGAGGAACGACTTCGCAAGATAGAGGCTTGGAGCAGCGCGGGTGGTCTCCCGGTCGAAGAAGTGATGGACGGGTTGGGCCCTGGACACCGACGTATCGCGATCGAGCAACCCGGGCACGTCACCATCGCCTACAGCCTCGTTCTCGCTCCCAGAGGAGATTCACGTTTCTATCACCGCGTCTCTCAACTCGCCCCCGACGGCGGACACCTGCTGGGTAACGACGTATTGCCTCGTATCTGGCTCGGTCGACCCCGCGCGGGCGCCCAACCGGCGACGCTGTGGTTTACAGGGTTGCCTGCCAACTGGCGGGTCGCCACCGTCGAGCCACGCGCGGGCACGGGCTACGATGTACGAGAGATCTTGAACGCCGTCTTCGTGGTGGGTCCGCTTCGCAGCCGGCGTCTGAACATTGGTCAACGATCACTGGCTGCCGCCATCTACGGCCGCTGGCCCGTACGTGACGACCGTGTGGTCGACGCCGTGAACCGGATCGCCGGCAGTCTGCACCGCATAGCTGGAGACGGTTGGTCTCCTGGACGCTACCTGCTGGGCGCAGGCCGCGTGCCCGCCGGCGTCCCTGGCCTTAGCACCGGCGGACAAGTCATCGGCCGCTCCGGGATAGTCTACGTCGGCGGGACTGGACCGGCCGAGGTCGAGTTCCAGCACTGGATGTACACCACAGCGCACGAACTCATGCACTGGTATATCCCGACGGCTTTCGCCTTCGAGGTCGCGGACCCTCCGGCCTGGTTCGCTGAGGGCTTCACGGACTACATGGCCCTGAAGGTGCTGCTCGTAGGGAATCTCATCGAGCCAGCGGAATTCCTCACCGCCATCGGCGAGCGGCTCGCCCGCTATCGAGCAAGCCTTCTTTACGGGCACACGTCGGTCTCGCAAGCACAAGAGAGTTTCTGGGAAGAGAACTCATACCGGTATATCTACGACGGTGGAGCGGTGGCTGCCTTCTTGCTCGACCTTGGATTTCAGGACCGCGGTGGCTCATTGGAACGGGCGCTCCGCGAACTCCAGCGCCAGCGACCCGTGGGCGTCGAGACCGTAACCGCCACGCTCGCTGCGGTCCGCGAAAACGACTGGATACACGATTGGCTGGATACCGGAGCCAACCCAGATTATGAGGCGCGCTTCTCGCAGTACGGACTGGCACTGACAGACGGCGCACTAATCAGCCTTAACAATTGGACGACCGATGCCCTCAGCTCCATCAAGCCGTAGCGTAAAGCCTGTGTCGCTAAGCGACACAAGAGTGTCTCTAAGGAACGTGGTCGCCGTGCCGTTCGGCGCGGTTCTGGCGGTCCTCATCCTGCTCGTGGCACCGATAGAGGCGGGCGCCCAGAACTTGCTGGAGCTGGCCCGCTACCGTCACCAGAATCCGGACTCGACACTGGAAGACTATCGGTCGAAGCTCAACACTCTAGTCAGTGTGGGCTGGAGGACGGACCCCCTAGCACCGCCAAAACTGATCGTCGCCAGCGAACTCGCCTCTGGAGTGGCCTGGGATCGTCAAGCGGGACTACAGGTCACCATGCAGGGGCAGCGATACGTCACTTCGTTCGGTCGCGATGTGGAAGCTGGCCTCGATTTCAGCGAGCCCTGGTTCGTGCCCCTCGCACCGGGCGATAGCCTGCGCGTGCTCGGAGGGATCGAGATCCCGAACCGGGCTGCCATTCATCCCTTCGCTGAAGGCGCCGAGGACTACTACGAGTACGAGTTGGCCGATACGCTCACGCTGCTCACTCCGGCACGCAACGTCGATCTCGTGGAGATTAAGGTGACGCCGATACGAGGCGACGAAGCACTTGTCGTGGGTTCGGTCTGGGTGGACGCTGCCACGGGCGACGTCGGCGCTATGCAGATCCGTTTTGTCGGCAAGCCACTCTGGGACGATGACCCCGACGACGCCGAATGGGCCAATCGCATTCTCTCCGTGTCTGCCACGTTGCAGCAGGGGCTTTGGGAAACGCGCTATTGGCTCCCGCACAAGCAGGAGCTGGAGCTGATGGTGAAAGTCCCCTTCATCGGCAACTTCGCGATACCCATCATTTTTCGCAGCGACTTCGGTTATTACGACGTTAATACAGGCGAAGCCATCGCCTGGCTTTCGCCACAGTCGCTGCGAACCAGCGACGATCCTAACTTCGACTACGGCGAAGGCGCGACGCTGGCCATCACAGTCGGCGGTGAGAGAGAGATCGACACCGACACGGTCCGCTACGGAGAACACTTTCCCGAACGTGAACAGTTGCAGGTGCGCGCGGGGCCCGCTCACGGCGGATGGGAAATCGTCCGGCCGCCCGATGATACCTTGCTGGCCTACGACGAGTGGGATCGCCCACTGGAAGCGCCCTCAGAGCTCACGCTTCCCTCTTCCGAGGAGCTGGAGCGTCGAGCTCAAGAGCTGGCGCCGGACATCGTCGGACGAAAGATGTTCTTCGTTCAGTACGATCGCATCACCGACTTAATTCGGTACAATCGTGTTGAGGCCCTGGCTCTGGGGCTCGACGTCAGGTACGACATTCCAAGGCGCCCGTTCTGGTCCATCGGTGCTGGACTCAGCTTCGGCGTGGCCGATCTCGAGTTCAAAGGTAAGCTCGACTTCCGGTACGATGCCCCGAGCAAGCGCGTCGAGCTCGCCGGCTACAGCCAGCTTCACCGTCTGGGCACGGCGCTAACAGACGACAAGCGCGCCGGTCCACCGGCTGCCCTCCGCGCCTTTGTCTTGGGCCGCGACGACGCCGACTACTACCGCGCCAGCGGCGTCACGCTGACATACGGGAAGCGTTGGGGACGCCTGGGCGGCCGTATCGGCGTCGGCTGGGAGGACCACGGGTCCGTGGAAACGAACACGCAGATCGCTATCCCCGGCATCTGGGAGAGCACGGTATTCCCGCCGAACCCGCCGGCGATCGAAGGCGGATTCTGGCGCGGCGACGTGGCAGCTATCATATATATCGGCGATTGGACCCGGCCCACGGACCGAGCCGAGTTGTTGCTTGGCATGGAGGGCGGCAGCGGTCCCAACCCTTATGACTACCTCCAACCCCGGGCCAAGTTCGAGGGCCGAGTCGACTTCGGCTCTAAGGTCGCCATGGCCTTCCTCACCCAGGGCGGCTGGTCGGCAGGAGACGCCCCACTGCAGCGCTTCTGGGGAATCGGCGGCCTTCAGACCGTACGGGGATTCACGTTCGGAACACTGCTCGGCGATTCCTATTGGACTGGACGTCTGGAACTCAGCCCCAAGCGTAAGGCGATCACGCCGGTGGCTTTCGGCGACGTCGGATGGGCTGGATCCGCCGAGGACTGGCCCGGCAGCGACCCACTCTGGTCTTTCGGCATCGGCGCGAGCTTTCTCTACGGCGTCTTCCGCACAGACTTGGTGTTCCCGAAGGCAAAGGACGTATGGTTGGAACTCTACTTCGCCGGCGCACTCTAGTATGCTCTCAAACCTGGCCCGTTGCCCATTGAGCATTCTCCTATGACGCGCATCCTCATCATCGACGACGAAGGGAATATCCGCCGGATGATAGCCAGCCTCCTTAAAGCGGAGGGCTACTCGACCGAAGAGGCGGCGTCCGGCGAAAGTGGACTCGAGAAGATGGCTGCCCAGGAGCCTGATGCCGTCTTACTCGATCTGGCGTTACCGGGGGCCAACGGCCTGGAAATACTCCGGAGAGTCCACGAGGGTTGGCCTGAAGTACCCGTCGTCATGATGAGCGGTCAGGCTACGCTGGGCGATGCCGTCCAGGCTGCGCGCCTTGGCGCCTTTCAGTTTCTCGAGAAGCCGCTGACTCCTGAGGCCGTGCTCATCACGTTGGCGTCCGCTCTCGAGCTAGCGCGCCAGCGCGACCTGAACCGAGCTCTGCGACAAGAATTGGAGCCGGGTCAGGAGCTGGTCGGGCGAAGTGCGATCCTGGAGGAAGTCAGGGCTCTCGTTCGGCGCGTGGCGGCCACAGACTCTCGGGTCCTGATTAGCGGCGAGAGCGGCACAGGCAAAGAGTTGGTGGCCGTGGCAATCCACGGTCTCTCGCAACGCAACCGCGGACCGTTCGTTCGCATCAACTGCGCGGCTATCCCGCGCGACTTGATCGAAAGCGAGATGTTCGGTCACGAGAAAGGCTCATTCACGGGCGCCACCAAGCAAAGACGTGGCAAGTTCGAACTCGCCCACGGAGGCACTCTGTTCTTGGACGAAATCGGTGATCTCACTCCGGAGGCTCAAGCGAAACTGTTGCGCGCCATCGAAGCAGGTGAGATCGAACGGGTGGGGGGCAGCGAGCTGATCCCGGTCGACGTGCGAATCCTCTCCGCCACCAATCATGATTTGCAGACCGAGGTTTACGAGGGTCGTTTCCGCGAGGATCTTTTCTTCCGACTCCACGTTATGCCGATCAACATCCCGCCGCTGCGCCAGCGCCGTGAAGATGTGCCGCTGCTCGTGGCCCACTTCGTCGAGCGCTTCAGGATCCGGCATGGACTGCGCGCGCCCAGCTTCTCCGACTCCGCCATGAAGACGCTGGTCGCCTATGATTGGCCCGGCAACGTGCGCGAGCTCGGGAACGCCATCGAACGGTTGATGATCTTGTTCCCCGAGCAACCCGTGGGCGCCGAAGAGATCTGTACAGTGCTGCCACGCAGTCGAGCACCGGGCGCTGCGCCCGCGGTTGAGTTGGGATCACTTTCCGAGATGCTGGATGGTTACGAGCGCCAGCTAATCCAGGGCGCGCTCGATGCCGCCGGCGGTAATATCGCCGAGGCCGCCCGCCGGCTGGAAACCGACCGACCCAACCTCTATCGCCGTATGAAGCGATTGGGCATCCACCGTGGAGGCGCAGCGGCCGAGTCGACCGACCTCTAGCGCCCGTGCGCCTCAGCCACGCCTTCCGTTTCCAACTGACACGATCTCCAGCCGACCGCACAAGAAAGCGTGCTTGAATACACGCTTCCCCGGCCGATCGCCTCCGGTACCGGGTTTGCCTCCAGGTGGGTGCATGACGCAGTTTGCCTGTCTGGAGGACTCTATGAAAGGCGCGTACAAATCTCTTTTCGCCGCTGTCCTTCTCTTCAGCGTCCAGGCGCCGTTGGTCGCCCAGGACACCGTCGCCGTAGGGGTACGGACACCACTCCCACCTGGCGAGGAGCTGCCCGAGCGGGTGGCCAGCGAGCTCGTTGCGTTCTACAACCGCCCTAGCACGATTCGGTTTTCCGGTCGCACTCGAATACCGACCGGCCAACAGATCACCGGCAATGTCGCTGTTCTGGGTGGCCCGGTAGAGCTCGCGGGCATCGTCGACGGAAACCTATTGGTGCTGAACGGTGACATCACGCTGATGGAAGGTTCCCGCGTCATTGGCGACTTGACCGTCGTCGGAGGAATCGTTCTGGGGGCCGACCAAGGAGAAGTAGATGGCATAGCCACGACTTATACCGCGATCTTCCGCTATCGCCGGACCGAGGACGGGATCGAGTACCTGGGCTCCCAACCGCCTGAAGCGGCGACGCCCACCGGTGCAAAGCTCACACTCCCCAGCTGGAAGCTTGGCTCCAGTGAGATATTCGTCTCGGCTTACGCTTACAACCGGATCGAGGCGCTGCCCATCGCCATCGGGCCCCGCATCACTACCGGAGGTCGAAACCCGCTCCGCTTCGACGCTCTGCTCGTCTACCGAACGCAGGCCGGCTTCAATCCGGATCAGAGCCACCTCGGGTACAAGGTTCGGGCACGGCAGTGGTTGTTCGGCCACGAGGAGGTGTGGCTGGAGGGCGGGGTCCAAAACGTCGTCGATCCCATCGAGCGTTGGAAGCTCAGCAACCTCGAAAACTCGCTCACCCTCTTCTTGGCCCGAAAGGACTGGCGCGACTACTACAGTCGTATCGGCTGGTACGCCCTGATCGGCTGGCGATCGGACGGCGGCCTGTTTGGATCGGTTCAGTACATCGACGAAAAACAGGACAGTCTGAAGACGAACAATGTCTGGACCATCCTCTTCAACAAAGACCAGGAGCTACGACCCAACGCGGCTATCGATCTAGGCAAGCTGAAGACCTTAATCCTGACCCTGGGGATAGACACGCGCAACACAGAGAAGATGCCGTCGTCGGGCTGGTTCAACACGCTCACAATCGAGCAAGCCGTCGGCGGCGAACTGAGCGGTCGGAAACCCGACTTCACCAGAATCTGGCTTGATCTACGGCGCTATCTGCGAGTCAGTCACAGCTCGGCAATGGCTTTACGACTGGTGGGCGGCGGTCGTCTTGGCAGCAGCGAGATCCCTGCACAACGCGAGCACGCCATCGGCGGCGCCGGCTCTTTACCCGGGTACAGCATGTTCCAGTTCGACTGTGGAGCACATCAGGACCCGGGATTCGGAAACGCTCCCGGCTACGGATGCCAACGCTTCACTGTATTCCAGGCTGAGTACAGAACAGCCCTGAACTTCCACTGGCACTTGGATCAGGACGATCCCAGCCAGATCAGCGGCGACATCTTCAGCATCGATTTCAACCCCGCCTTCATCCTGCTCTTCAACGCAGGCGCGGCGTGGGATACGGAAGAGAACTACTGGGACCACCTCACAAAGAGCGAGAACTGGGTAACAGACCTTGGAGGGGGACTCGCCTTCGGCGGCCTGGGCTTCTACCTGGCTTACCCATTGGTCGGATCCGGCGGATTAAACTTCATCGTGCGTCTTACCGCCAGGTTCTGATCGTGGTCGGCTTGGTCTCCACTATGGCCACAGCCGCACCGGCAGTGGCCCAGGAGCCCCGTTTGTCCGTTTCACCCGGAAACCCAGAGAACAACTGGCGCGCCGCCGTGCAGCCTTTAGAGATGCTCGCCGACTCCGGTCTCGTCCGACCCTTGCTGTCAGGTCTGCCTCTGCGCTTCCACTTCCAGCTCGAACTCTGGCACGACCGCTTCATAGCTGATGGTCTGGTGGAACAGACATCCTGGTCACTGATCCTCTTTCAGGAACCGCTCTCCGGCGAGTTCAGCCTTACGCGCTCCTGGGACCCTGACCGCGCAGAGTGGTTCGCAACACTCGCCGCCGCAGGCCAGGCCTTGGAACGTTTCTATCTGTCGCCACTGGACGGACCGGAACCAAACAGCGGACAGTACTACTATGACGCGCGCCTCGAGGTAGAAGTGCTTTCCCTCGGGGATCTGGACGAACTCGAACACTGGTTACGCGGCGAGGTACTGGACGAAGAGAGCTCGGGAGGTGGCCTGGTCGGAGCCCTGGGCAGAGGATTCAAGCGGCTGTTCATTCGCTTGATCGGGCTTTCAGCACGAAAATACCAGGCGCGGACTGAGCTGTTTCGCCCCTGATGATTCTAGGACTCGATTACTCTATTCCTCAATAGATTTCACCACCTGCAATGTCGGGCCACCGAAAGAGAATAATGAAGAGACGATATCACCACATTGGCATCCCAACAAACAGAACACGGTCCGACGAGGAGTACCTCGAGGACTTCAGGATGCACATCTCGGGGTTCCAGGAGAGCCCGTTCGGTGTGGAGTGGATGCGATTCGAGCCCGACTGTCCCTTACCCGAACTCGTGAAGACCGTCCCCCACGTGGCCTTCGAGGTCGACGATTTAGAAGCCGCCATTGCCGGGCACGAGATCCTCATCGAGCCGAATTCGCCGTCGGAAGGTGTTCGCGTTGCCTTCATCGTGCACGACGGCGCGCCCATCGAATTCCTCGAATTCGCCCAGCCTTCGTAGGCGGCGGGATATGGGCCCGTCCATCCGCGGAACCGGTATGCCAACATCACTGTTACCACAGCATGAAAAGAACACCCACGTCCTCGTGCTTCGCCGCCGCGCTGTTCGCCGTCTCGCTCTCCATCGCCGACGGCCAGATGCTCGCCCAGGAGATAGCGGAGGTCGTCCACCTCGACTTCGAGAACGGGGAGATTGAACACTGGGTCGACGTCAAGTTGGCGAAGCGGTCGACCAGTTTCACGGTCGTCTGGGAGAGCCAAGAGTCCGTCTTAAGAGTTGAAAGTGACGAGTCGGCGGCTGCGCTCTGGCACAAGCTGGACCTGTCCCCCACTACGAATCATGTAGTCAGCTGGCGCTGGAAGGTGGCCAGTGCACTGAGCGGGAATGCCCATGAGCGCGAGAAGAAGGGGGACGACTACGCCTCGAGATTCTTCGTCATCTTCGATGACGAGCCGTTCAGCAAGAGGACGCGAGCGATCTGCTACGTCTGGGCCGCCAGCGAACTTGTCGGAGCCGTGTACCCGAATCCGTACTTTGCCAACGTCGCCACGATAGTCCTGCAGAGCGGAAACGCCAACGCCGGAGAGTGGATCGTCGAGGAAAGACAGTTCGTCGAAGACTACGTGCGCGCCTTTGGCCGGGCTCCTCAAGCCGTAACCGCGGTGGCGGTCATGGCGGACACTGACAACACGAAGCGGAACTCGACCGCCTGGTTCGACAAGATCAGCGTTCGTCTACGCTCCGCCGAACCCGCGGACTCAGGACCGTCACACTCGACCGGGCCTTAGTACTTGAGGCCCGTGTCGCAGAGAACGGTCGCGACTGTCGGCGACTCGCCAAGTCCTCCACTCTCGATCAGTTTCACCGCTGCAAAAACGTTCGCTGCCGCAGAGAAGCCCACGTGTAGGCCTTCTTTCTCTGCGAGGGCACGGCGGTACGCGGTGGCGTCTTCATCGGTAACGGCCAGGAATTCGTCGACCAGATCCGGATCCCACTGCGGCGGGACGATGGCGTAGCCCGTCCCCTGGAGCAAATGACATTTTTTCGTGATCTCTTTACCGGACAACACCTCGGCTCCTCGCGGCTCGACAGCTACGCAGTGTAGATCCGGCTTCTGACGCTTGAGAAAGCGACTGGCCCCGACAAACGTCCCACCCGTCCCGACGGCCGATACGAAGGCACTCAGCTCGCTACCGACGGCGCCCCAGATCTCTGGACCCGTTCCTTCCTCGTGGGCAAGAACGCAAGCAGGGTTGTTGAACTGGTCGACGTAGAAAGCATCCCGCTCTTTGGCGAGTCGGACTGCTCGGTCCGTCGCGACGGCGATGTCCGAGCCGGTCACCTGGTTGGGGCACCCGTCCACCTGCGGAACGAGAACAACCTCAGCTCCCAGCGCCTCCATCATGCGAGCCCGCGCCGGGCTGTTACCCTCGGACATCGTGACGATCAAGGGATGGCCGAGGACACTGCAGACAACGGCCAGCCCCGCCCCCATGTTGCCGCTCGTCATTTCGACCACGGGTTGGCCAGGCACTAGTTGTCCGGAATCTCGAGCATCTAGAATGATGCGGAGCGCCGCACGATCCTTCACGCTTCCACCCGGCTGCATGAACTCGGCCTTCGCCCAAATCGTTCCCGGAGACCGGTGGATTCGAGATAGAGCGACCAGCGGTGTGTTGCCAATGAGATTGAGCACGCTTTTGGAGATAGGCGTCATACGCCTTACTATGCCAACGTGACTACAGCCGCAAGAGCACCCGTGAAGGCGTACGAAGGAGGCACCCATGCGCAGCGCACATCCCTTCCTGTTAACCAGTCTGCTTCTCCTGACTGCCGGGCCCTCCACTGCCCAAGAGGAGGCGGGCTACCCGATCGAGGACTTCCTTAGTGTGGCCGCCATTCTGGAGGTCGCCGTGTCTCCCGATGGTCGACACGTCGCCTTCAGCAGCCGCAGAGACAATCTTGAGTCGAACAAATCAGAGGCGACGGTCTGGCGGATCGATCTCGACGACCGCGGGCGACCCGCCGCGACGATACGACTCGCTGCGTCTTCACCCTCGTATTCTCAGCTCAACTGGTCCGCCGATAGTCGCTACCTCGCATTCTTGTCCGGCGGCGCGTCCGGTGGGACCAATCAGATCTACTTACTCGACATGCGCGGAGGTGAAGCGCTACGACTGACCGACTCGGAACAGTTCAGCGATGGGGTCGCCGCCTTCGATTGGATGCCCAACGGATCGCAGATCGTCTTCGCAGCCCCACTGCCCAAGACATCGGAAGAGAAGGACGCTAGCGAAGCTCTTTACGGTGACGTGATGCGATTCGCCGACGAGCCACAATTCATGACAGTCGAGCGCATGTCTGTGATGGCCGATACATCGGATGCCGTCCGCCTGGCCACCACGGACGTCTGGGTTCAGAGTCTCAGGGTGTCGCCGAACGGCGAACTGATAGCCATGGTCTCCACCGCCCCAACGAAACCTCAACGCTTCTACAATGGTGTTTCTCAAACGGAAGTGTTCCTGCTGCCAGCAGGGGGTGACGGTGAGCCTCGCCAGTTGACTCACAACTTCGTCTCAGAAGGCTCCATTCAATGGCGACTCGACGGCCAGGGCCTCTACGCCTCCGGGCTGGGCAGCATGAACGAGACGAGGGGGCGTTGGACTCAGAACCGGGTCTTTCGCATCGCCTTAGACGGCACGATGGAGAGGGCGGAATCGGACTTCAATGGCAGTTGGGGAGACCTTATCCAGATGCCGGACGGCTCGTTATTGAGCAACGGCGTTCTGTCCACTCGTACGAACGTGTACCGGATCGATCCCAGAGGCGGACGAACGACTCCGCTCACAGGCTACCGCGGAGCCGTCTCGAACCTCTCAGCCTCCGAAGACGCCACGGTCATAGCCTTTGCGCTGGTCACCGACCATGCAGCCCCGGAAGTGTATGTGGCGCAGGGCCTGGAGAACCTCGACAAATCGCTGCGGGCCACCGATCTGAACGCCGACTTCAACAGCGGTCCAAGGCCTGAAATCGAGGCGATCCGCTGGCCGAACGGAGAAGGCGACGAGATCGAAGGTATCCTCTTTTGGCCCCCCGGTCGAAAGGCCGAGCAGGGCTTGCCACTGGTTGTCGACATCCACGGTGGCCCCTGGTCGGTCAGGACCGAGAACCTCGGGCCCTTCAGTTCCGCTTACTACCCAGCCCTCCTCGCGTCCAGAGGGTACCTCGTTCTCGAGCCTAACTACCGCGGCGGGACCGGCCGTGGCGATGAGTTCCTGCACGCAATTGAAGGCTACTCGTGCTCGAGGCCCGCGACCGACGTGCTGACCGGCGTTGACTACCTGATCCAGCAGGGATGGGCAGACCCGGGTCGCATGGCCGTGATGGGGTACAGCTACGGCGGTCTGATGACCAACTGCCTGATAACGAAGACCGACCGCTTCCGCGCTGCCGCTTCGGGCGCGGGCCTGTGGAACGACATCTCCTACTTTGGCACGGCGGACAACTTCGTGCAGAACGATGTCCGCAACTTGGGGCAGGCGCCCTGGGAAGATCTGGACAACTACTGGAACGAATCACCGATCAGCGGCGCCGCCAGTATCACGACCCCAACTCTAATCGTCATTGGAGGTGCAGACCGCCGGGTGCCCACAACACAGGCCTACGAATTGTACCGAGCGCTGGTCAGACTCGGCGTCCCGACTGAGTTGTTGGTCTTCCCGCGTGAGCCACATGGGTTCAGAGAGCCGAAACACAAGCTGATCAAGGTGCGGGCAGAGATACGCTGGCTCGACCGCTATGTGCTCGGTAGAAGCACGGAAGTTTTCGAGTGAGCGCGCGGGCGAAGAGTCACGGCTCCAACCAAACGAAAGGCATCACAGAATGAGTTCTGTCACTCTGCTGTCACTCGGACTGGTGTTCCTGGTCGCAACCCACATGCCGTTCGCCCCCCAGGACGACAAGTGGCCACGCAGGGTCTTGATCACCAACGACGATGGAATCGACGATTCAGGGCTGCTCGCTTTGGCAGAAGCCTTTGCACCGGTTGCCGAGACCTACGTCGTCGCGCCGCTGGACAACCGCAGCGGAAGCAGCAGCTTCATCGCGGCCATCGGGCAGAGAAGTCTGGACGTCATCGAGCGGGAGCTTGGTGACGGGATTACCGCGTACGCCGTGGACGGCTACCCCGCGGACGCTGTCGCCTGGGCTCTCAAGGCGTTGCTTGCCGAAAATCCTCCGGACCTAGTGATCTCGGGCATAAACGGCGGCCCCAACCTCAGTGACGACGCCTATCTCTCCGGCACCGTCGGAGCGGCGCGCATCGCGGCCTTCTTTGGCGTGCCGGCGATAGCCGTGTCGGGGCACAACGGTGAACCCGAGAGTGTCTCAACGATAGCCCGCTGGGTTATCCAGCTATCGCGCAGCCAGCTGGTGCGCGGGCTCAACACACGCCAATACCTCACCGTTAGCATCCCCCGCGTCGCAGCTGCGGAGATCCGAGGCGTAGACGTCGCTCGCCGGGGTCCGCGGATGTGGGAGATGGAGTTCGAGCGCAGCGACTCGACGGGCAACCTGACGGGGTCCCAACGCTGGGACCTTCTGATCGTCGGCCAGCAGCCCGCAGTGCCCGCCGGCACTGATACGCACGCGTACGGGGAGAACCGCATCGCCATCGTCCCCATGCGAGTGGATGAACACGACTACGAACTGCTGGAGACGCTGCTCGACTCAGGCACGGGGATCCCGGGTTGGCCTGCGCCGGAGGTCTCCCGCTAGGCCGAAACCAGAGGACCACTCGACTCGTAATAGGGGGAAGCAGGAGGGAATACCATGCTGAGACTATTGAGACCACTTCTTCGTGTCGTCGTGAAGATTCTGGAGTGGATTGAGCGGAAGATCTGATGCTGTCAGGCCAGGCACGTCTGCGAAACGGCGTGTCTGGCGGTCGTTCGAACTAGTGCACTAGACCCCACCAAAACCCCGTCCAGAATAGCATTCACCTCAGGCGGATGACGTCGCTTTCGGCAAACAGCGGGCCGACCCTGACGCCGATGCTCTCGTCCGCATAGAGGGAGGGCGGCACGCTGATGTCCGCCAGGTACAGTTCCCCCGTATAAGCTTCCGCCGCTGGCAAGCTGAAGCCGCTCTTGGGCAGCGCGAGCGTCATAGTCGCACTGGCACGTATCGCCGGATCGAACGCCGCCCCACTCGTGGCGTCGAGACCCGAAGGTGTATCGAGGGCAAGGATCGGCGCCGCTTGTCCATTCGCCCAGCGAATGAGCCGAGCGGCGTTCCCGCGAGGTGCCCCCGAAAGGCTGTAGCCGATGATCCCATCTACGATGAGGTCGAGGCGACCGGCCGCATGGACCGCCGCGATCTCTTCCGCTCGCGCCACCGGAACACCCATGCGCTCGAGAATTTCCAATTGTTGGGCCGCGACCGAAGCGAATGCGTCGGGCGGACCCGTGAGCACGGCCCACACGTCGGCTCCCCAGTTGCTCAATCGCCTAGCACAAACCAATGCGCCACCGCCGTTACCCCCAATGCCGGCGGCCACGACCACACTCCTGCCTCGCGGATCACCGTCCAGGAAACGTACACGAGCCAGGTGAGCCAGGTTGCGGCCGGCATTCTCCATCATCTGGACTAGCTCGATGTGATAGGCCTTGATCATCAACCGATCGACCTCAGCCATCTGAACCGTGGAAAGGCTGGGGACCTCCGCGGAATGCACTGGAATGTTCATCTCGATATTGCTCCGTAGCGTGGCTCGCAATGACCATAGCCTGCCCGCCATCGGGCCACCAGGTTGACGCTTTCAGACGCAACGCCTACATGTGATGTCATGAATCAGAGCCTTCGAACCTTGGAATGGTTTCCGGCCCCACGTCACCTTGACCCAACACCGAGTACTGAACGATGAGCCCTCTAGATCCGCGCGTCGTGGTCGTCTGGCGTATCGCCGGCCTACTCACAGTTGCGATTCTCACGGCTGCGGTCGGTGCTCTCGACTACTGGGTGACCGCCCGTTTTGACCTGAGCCTGGTGGCTCCAAGCGTGGCGACTGCGATGATCGCCGTCCTCGGCGGCGTGCTCTCACTCCTCTGGCCCCCGCTTCGCTACCGCTTCTGGCATTGGGATGTGCGCCCAGATCGCGTTCTCATCCAGAAGGGCGTGATCTGGCGATCGCGGTCGGTAATACCACGTGTGCGTGTGCAGCACGTAGATACCCGCAGTTCGCCGCTGCAACGCCGGTTCGGGCTCAGTTCACTGATTATCTACACGGCTGGCACACGCGGTGCCGACGCAGAAATCCCCGGCCTCGCCGCGGAGGAGGCCGAGGCCCTGCGCGAGGAACTCGCCCAAGTCGAGGAACTGGATGAGTAGTCCCGAGGAGCGGGGCGGCTGGCGGCGACTTCATCCCGTTACGCCCCTCCTGAGGTCCGCACAGCTACTCTATGCCTTCATCATCGGTGCAGTGGCCTCACGCCTCGGGGGACCCACGGTTCTGGTGCTCGTGGTGGCCACCGGAACCGTCGCTCTGTGGATCACCGTCGGCTATCTGCGTTACCGCTATCGGATCACGGAAGACAGCCTTATAGTCCATCACGGCGTCTTGTTCCGCCAGAGACGTATCATCCCACGCTCCCGTATCCAAAACGTCGATCTCCGCGCGGGCCCGCTCCACCAGATCCTGGGCGTCGTTGCGGCACGAGCAGAAACAGCGGGCGGCCAGGGTACCGAAGCCCTGCTGCACGTCGTCAGTCGGGAGGAAGGGGAGTGGCTGAAGGATACGCTGGTCGCGCTGCGAGCCCCACAGGATTCTACCGTGCGAGTGGAGGGTGCCGAAGCGACGACCAGAATGCTTGTTGTTCCGACCCCAGTGCGTGAGACCGTGCTACGTCGTGTGTCGCTAGGTGAGCTGGTGATCGCCGGCGCGACGTCGAATCGAGCCGGCCTCTTGTTCGCGGCCCTCCTGGGCGGCGACTACTTCCTCGACTTCATGCCCACCGACTGGCTACTAAGTCGTTTCATCCCGCCAGAACTGATGGCGCCCGAGACTGCAGTCAACGGACTCGTGCAGATGGCACAGCACGACGTCCGGGCTTTCCTCCTCGGGCTTATTGTTCTAACGCTGTTCTTTGCGCTGGCGGGTTGGGCCATCTCGATCCTGACTAGCGTCATGCGCTACTTCGATTTCACGATTGCCCAGGGCGGTGGTGAGCTTCGAGTCAGCTACGGTCTATTGACGCGACGTGAGAAGGGGTTCCGCCGCAGCCGTGTGCAGAACGTCCAGATAGAGGAGTCAATACTCCGCCGCTGGCTAGGTCTAGCCACGCTTCGCGTACAGACAGCGGGGTACGGACCTGGTGTGAAAGCTGATGAGCGCGTTGAAACTCTGACACCGATCACGCGAACAAGCGAGATCGCGGATTACCTGAGCGCTGTCTTCCCCGGGTTCGACTGGAGTGCGGTCGAGTGGCGCCCGTCACACCCCAGAGCGCGCCAGCGCCTCTTCATTCGGCGGGCGTTGGCGATCGTGTTGGTCAGCGTTCTGCTGGCGATCTTCCAAAATCCTTGGGGCCTTCTACTTCTGGCGGTTCTGGCCCCTGCCTGGTTCCTCGCCACCGCCCACTACCGCCACCTGGGTCACGCGCCTTCGGAATCCTATGTGCTGACACGCGAGGGCCTGTGGACCCGACGAACCTACATCGTTCCCACCCGCAAGATCCAAGCACTTCACCTCAGGCAGTCGCCCTTCCAACTCCGGCTCGGCCTGGGCACGCTCGCCATAGAGACGGCCGGCAATCCCTACGAGTGGCACGGACCACGTTCCATCGATGTCGGGCAGGCATACGGCGCGGACTTAATGGAAACGCTGGCGTCGGACGTGACGAAGACCGGGTTGGTTTTCTAGTCGTGAGAAACGCCAGGGTGGCGTATCGTCTTGCCCTCGACAAGATAGACCACATCCTCGCCGATGTTCGTAGCCAAGTCGGCGACACGTTCCACGTTGCGCCCGATCAGAATGAATGACAGGCCCATGCCAGTCAACGCCGGCGACTCCATCATCTTGGTAATCGCCGACCGTAGATGAGCCTCGTGCAGCTGATCCACGCGGTCATCTCGACTCGCAACAGCGCGCGCTTTCACCGCGTCTTGTTGTACGAAAGCATCGAGCACGTCCCGCAACATGCCCTGGGCTATAGCACCGGCTTCCGACAACTCGATGGGGAACGCCCAATCACTGCCTCGTTCGATGAGTCGCTGCGCCGTCTGCGCAATGTTGACAGCGTGGTCACCGATCCGTTCCAGATCATTGTTGATCTTCAGAATCGCTATCAGGCGTCGCAGGTCTCCAGCCATCGGCTGCTGCAAAGCCAATAGCTCGACACAAGCCTCCTCGATCTCGATCTCTGTCGCATCGATCTCGCGGTCGCCCAAGACAACGGCCTCAGCCTTCGTAAGATCCTTAGCCTGGACAGCCTCAAGTGACATCTCTATAAGCCCTTCGATCATACGCGACATGGCAACGAGACGTCCGGTAAGTTCATCTAGCTGGTGTTCAAAGTGTGTACGCGTCATGGAATCGACCTCTAGCCGAATCTACCCGTGATGTATGCTTCTGTACGCTCATCATCCGGACTGGTGAAGATCTTCTGCGTCTCCCCGTATTCGATCAGACGGCCCAAGTTCATGAACGCCGTGTATTCCGCAACACGCGCCGCCTGCTGCATGTTGTGAGTCACGATTACGATCGTGTAGTTCTCTTTCAGCTCCTGCATCAGTTCCTCGATCCGGCTCGTCGCGATGGGATCGAGTGCGCTAGCTGGCTCATCCATCAGGATGACATCCGGTTCCACCGCCAAAGCGCGTGCGATACACAGACGCTGCTGTTGGCCGCCCGACAGGCCTAATGCGCTGTCTTTCAGGCGATCCTTCACCTCATCCCATAGCGCCGCGCCGCGCAGAGCCCCCTCCACTCGATCGGCAACGTCACCCGTGTAGCGGTTGATCCGCAATCCGAAGGCCACATTGTCAAAGACGGATTTCGGGAATGGATTCGGCTTCTGAAATACCATTCCAATACGTCGGCGTACCTCGACCGCATCGACCTCCGGCGCGTACAAACTCTCACCGTTGAACAGCACATCACCCTCGCACCACGCACTAGGGATCACATCATTCATCCGGTTGAAAACCCTCAACAGCGTGCTCTTTCCACTGCCAGACGGACCGATCAGCGCCGTGATCCGCTTACGCGGGATCGTGATTGAAATGTCGTGGATCGTCTTGGCCGACCCATAGGAAATGTCGAGATTCCTGGTCTCCAAGACGGGGTCCGCATGCGTCATGATGTTGCGCGGATCACCAGTAAGGGCCTCCGGAACCTGCCCGTACCCTGCCCCGGGCATCGAATCTGCCGCCTGAATTCTGACCTGTCCCGGCTGCACTCCAATCGAGGAAGCGCTCTTCGCCTGACTCATAGTTCCTTCCGAAGTCGATTTCTCAACACGATAGCCAACGCGTTCATCGAAAGTAGCGCCACGAGCAATACGATGATCCCGGCGGCGGCGAGCTCGTGGAATCCCGCCTGAGGCCGGGCCGCCCAGTTGAAGATCTGGATCGGCAACACCGTGAACTCATCCAACGGCGTGTTGGGAGTGAACGCGATGAAAGTGAGCGCTCCAATCATGATGAGCGGTGCCGTCTCACCGATGGCGCGTGAGAGCGCTAGAATCATCCCGGTCAATATGCCCGGAAAGGCAATGGGCAGAACTAGATGCTGGAGCGTCTGCCATTTGGTGGCGCCGACGCCGAATCCTGCCTCCCTTATCGATGGCGGCACGGCTCGGATCGCTTCCTGGGCCGAGATGATCACGATCGGCAAGATCAACAGCGCCAGCGTCGCGGCCCCCGCCAGCACGCTCCGGCCCAACGCCATTGCCCGAACGAATACCGCCAGGCCGAGAACGCCGTACACGATTGACGGAACACCCGCCAAGTTCCCGATGTTGATCTCGATCACGCGCGTCAACCAGTTCCGCGGCGCGTATTCCTCCAAGTAGATAGCAGTCCCAACACCCAGCGGAAACGAAAACAGACCGGTGAAACCCACCACCCACATCGTTCCAAACAGAGCCGACTTGATGCCGGCCCGCTCCGGAAACCGCGACGGGAAATGTGTCAAGAAATCGACAGAGAGTCGACCCGCACCTTGACGCAAGATGTCGATTAGAAGAATAGCCAGGAGAATCACGGCCAGCGACGTCGCCGTGAAACAGGCCCAGAGAAAGACCTCACCCGCGAATCGACGCCACCGGGGCCGGGAATCGAAGTCGACGGAACCGCTCGCTGCCGTCACTCGTACACCTCACGAAAGCGTCGCAGCACGATACGGCTGGCGATGTTCATACTCAGCGTGATGGCGAACAACAGCAGCCCTACCGCAAAGATCGTCTTGTACTCAATCGTTCCGAAGGGCGTATCGCCGAGACTGACCTGGACGATGTACGCCGTCATCGTCTGAATGCTCTCAAGCGGATTCGCCGTGAGCTTGGGCGTGGCACCTGCGGCCAGCGTCACCGCCATCGTCTCTCCAATGGCGCGCGATATCGCCAGAATGAACGATGCGACGATGCCGGACAGGGCGGCGGGGACAGCAACTCGCGTCACGGTCTCGAACTTTGTGGCACCCAGTGCATAGGAGGCCTCACGCAGGCCCCGAGGGACCGCGCGTAACGCGTCCTCTGACAACGATGCTACCATGGGGATGATCATGACCCCCACGACGATGGCCGCGCTCGCGGCGTTGAACACCCCCGTCTCGGGGAAGAGTTTGCGGATGATCGGCGTGATGAACGTCAAGGCGAAGTAGCCGTAGACGACCGTGGGAATCCCTGCGAGCATCTCCAGTATCGGCTTCAGCGTCTGCCGGGCCCTACTCGGTGCATACTCGGCCAAGTAGATCGCGCTGGCCAGACCAACAGGTAGCGCAATCAGCGATGCACCTACCGCGACGAGAAAAGAGCCCGCCACCAACGGAAGAATGCCAAAGTGCTGGGGCTTGAAAAGCGGAGTCCACTGAGTTCCGGTCAGGAACTCCCATACCGAAACCTCGCGGAAGAAACCGGTAGACTCCCAGATTAGCACGATGACGATCCCGGCTGTCGTCAGGATCGACACCAATCCACACGAAAGCAGCAGGCCACGGATCGCTCGCTCGCGCCAGCGTCGCGCCCGCGAGAACGCCAGAGTGTGCCCGCCACTGCGTCCACTACTCCCCACGATCAGCGGGCCAAGGTCGCCTGACATACGTCTGTCATCCTATCTCGCTCAGTATCTCTTCGTAATGCTCCGGCGGGAATGGTACATACCCCACGTCGGAAGCGAACTCGCCAGCATTCTCCATGTAGAATCTTATGAAATACAAAACCTCCTCATGCTCCAGTGCGAGCCGGTCCACGTACACGAACAACGGTCTGGTGAGCGGCTCGTACGTGCCGTCAGCTATCGTCTCGGCCGTCGGGAGGACACAGCCCGAACCGGCATCCACCGATACCAGCTTCAGCATATCCGAGCTCTCGACGTAGTAGGCATGACCGAAGTATCCGAGCGCGCCCCGATGACCTGATACGCCATGCACCAACACATTGTCGTCCTCACTGGCCGCAAAATCAGGCCGACTGGCATCCTCTTCACCGACGACATTCTCAGTGAAATAGTCGAAGGACCCCGAGTCGGTGCCCGGCCCAAAAAGTGAGATTCCAACGTCCGGCCAATCGGCTCTCAACTGGCTCCACGAGTTGATCGTGCTACCTGACTCCCAGATCCTCTTCAGCTCATCCACCGTCAGACATGAGACGAAGTCGTTAGCTGGATTCACCACTACCGACAGTCCATCCAGTGCAACGGGAAACTCGACCGGATCAACCCCGTTTTCGTGACAACGCTCCAATTCACTCGCCTTCATCCGACGCGAGGCATCCGCTATCTCGGCCTCTCCCGCACAGAACTTCTTGAATCCGCCACCGGTGCCGGATACACCCACAGCTACTTGCACTCCGCTACGTTCGGCCATGAACTGTTCAACGACCGCCTCCGTGATCGGGTACACCGTGCTGGACCCGTCGATGTGCAGTCTGACGGCCTCCCGACCTCCGGCTCCGCACCCACCGCTCAACCCGACCATCAACGACAGGACTAGAAGCCTAACTCCCTGTCCAACCGAAAGATGCTCCCTCATCGTAACGACCTCTGTCGATTAGGTAACACAGGTATAAGCCGAACCTAGCCTTCAGACGCGAATAGTGTGTAACTTTTTTGTAACAGTTTCGTATCGACGGCCCCACTCGCACACCTCGCCCCGCTTCCAGGTTCGACGATCCGCCACAGGCCTGGCCAGTTGACCCGGCCATCCGGTGCCACGTAGCTTCGACTTCAGGCTAACCCAAGGGACCGTCATCGCAATGACCTGAGAGGACCGTCATGAAGCTACTCTCTCTTTGTCTCACCGTTCTGTTCCTACTATCGAGTGCTGGCATCGTCAATGGGCAAGAGACGCTGAAGATCTACATTTCAGCCGACATGGAAGGCGTCGTTGGGGTTGTTACGGGCGACCAGTTGGGCCCGTCTGGATTCGAGTATGCCAAAGCCCGAGAGTTCATGACCGCCGAAGTGAACGCCGCCATTCAGGGCGCTCTAGACGCGGGCGCGACGGAGATCGTCATCAGCGACTCACACGGCAACGGCGAGAACCTCCTGATCGAGAGACTTCCCAAGGATGTGTTCCTGATTCGGTCCTGGCCACGCCCATTGATGATGATGGAGGGGATCGATGAGACGTTCGATGCCGCCATCTTCATTGGCTACCACGCCAGCACCACGAACCCGCACGGCGTACGCGCTCATACTATCTCAAGCGGTCGGCTCGCGGATATTAGGCTGAACGGTGTCTCCATGCCTGAGGCCGGCATCAATGCCGCTATCGCAGGCCATTTCGGAGTACCAGTGGTCATGATCTCCGGCGACGACGTCATCGTGGAGGAGGCGCGCAGCTTGCTGGGCGACATCGAAAGCGCAGTCGTCAAAGAGGCGATCAGCTTCCACTCGGCCAAGACGTTGATGCCCGAGGTCGCATACGAGCTCATCAGGCAGAAAGTCAAATCGGCCGTTGAACGGCTTGAGGACTTCGAACCCTGGGAACTGGAAACGCCGATCACACTCGACGTACGCTTCAAAAACTATCGCCCGTCGCAAGTGCTAGCCTATCTGTCTATCGTGGAGCGTACCGATTCACACAGCATCCGCTTCATCGGCAAGGATATGGTCGAGATCTCCAAGTTTTTGGAATTCATGCTCAGCTACGATGCCTCGTTGGCCCCGTAACTCAGACAAGACAGCTTGATCCCCTCCGGATTGGAGCCCATTTTGACTTGGTCGCGAATTCAGGTCCTTCCTATTGAGCGCGCGTCTGGCATCGAGTGCGGAGGTAGCTCGTGGAGCATTTGAAGCGATTTTTCCACGAAGTCCATCGCCGGTTCCTTTGGCAGGCACTGATATTCTACTTGGCGTTCTCAACGGCTACTTTCTATGTGAGCCAGCAGATCGCCGAGAGGCGTGAACTGCCCGCCTGGTTCACCGAGTTCGCCATTGTTCTGTTGATCGTCGGCTTGCCAATCGTACTGATAACGGCGGTTGTTCAAGAAGGTATCCCCAAGCTGGGCCGCTCCGACCCAACGCTCCGTGTCGACATCCAGGACCTAGACGATCCCGTCGCTTTAACAGTGCAGCCGGAGCGCGGTCTCCAGCGTTCGTTTACCTGGCGGAACGCAATGCTCGGTGGTTTCATCGCGTTCACGATCTGGGCACTGGTCGCGCTGGGGTGGCTGTTGCTGGCCAATCAACTCGTGACGGAAGCCCAGGGAAGCATGACAGAACAACCTGTCCTGGGAGGTGAGCAATAAAAGCCGTCAGGCCAGCTCTCCTCGTGCCGCTACTAGCAGCCAACCTCGCGGCCCAGAGTCCACAAAAGGCCGAAGTACCGATCACCGTTGAGCGCTACGTCTCGCTGAGTCGGTTGGAGGCGGTGCAGGTCGCGCCCGGCGGCGAAGCCGCAACCTTCATCTTGATCGACGCTGATGTAGAGGCGAACCGATACCGCGAAACACTGTACGTTTGGAGAGCGGATCACGGCGCGATACCCGTCGCCAAAGGCTACACGGCCCTACGGTCTCCGAGCTGGTCTCCGGAAGGTACGTTCCTCTCCTTCCTCTCTGCTGGACCGCGGTCCGAGCCAGACGCTGGCGCGCAGATCTGGCTGCTCGGGCTTGACCCTGAAGACGAACCTAGCCAGCTCGAAAGCTTTCCGAGCGGCGTCGTCGACTACGATTGGGCGCCCGACGGCTCCGTTTTCGCTCTCACAACGAACGAGTCAAGCGGAGAGCGCGAATTCTGGAGGATACAGGTTCCCGGTGGTAGGGCTGAGCACATCTGGAGCGGCGACGCCGGCATCCGTGAGATGGCCGTGAGCCCGGACGGACGATCCATTGCATTCAGCACGAACGGCACCGGAGCGATCGAAGACTACCTCAACTACAATCTGAGAATTCTGGATCTCGAGTCCCGGCGTTCGCGCGAGCTGACCAGCCGGCCCGGGTCCGAGGTATCTCCGACATGGTCCCCGGATAGCCGCGCAGTAGCATTCCGGGCCCGGCAAGATCCCAGGTATCCGTACTCCCAGGTCGAGTTGTTCACCGTCCCAGCCTCTGGAGGGCCGGCCAGCGCCCTCACCGGGTCCTTCGACCGCACGGTCGTCGACCACGTTTGGCCAGCCGATGGTAACTTGCTCTTCACGGCGGAGCTTGGCACATACACGCAACTCTTCGTGGCAAGAGAGAGCGGGGCCATTGAAAGCGTCACGCGAGGCGCCTATCACTTCGGTCCCTTCGACAGCGTGGAGGGTGCTGATGCGATCTACTCAGTCAGGCAGTCCGCTGCGGAGACGGCCGAGCTCTGGCGAATCGACCACTCGGGCGTCGAGCGACTGACGCAGCTTAATGCAAATTCGGAACTGTGGAAGCTTGGGCGGCAAGAGGTTGTCGAGTGGATCGCGCCCGATGGTCTGAGCATCGAGGGTGTCCTCGTCTACCCCTCCGACTTCGAGGAAGGCCGACGCTACCCACTGTTGGTGGACCTGGCCGGCGGCCCGCTGAGTCGAGCCATCGACGTGATCGACCGACCAAACCTGCAGCAGCTGTTCGCCGCCCACGGGTACGCCGTTCTGGCTCCCAACTTCCGCGGCAGCAGCGGTTACGGCGAGGGCTTTGCGACCACTAGTCGCGTGGACCTAGCCGGCAGTGATCTCGTCGACGTTCTGTCCGGAATCGATCGTGTGATCGAGCTCGGTGTTGCGGATCCCCAACGGATCGCCGTACTCGGCGGAGCCTCGACCCCGTACGGGGCCTTTATGACGAGCTGGGCGATCACACAAACGCCGCGATTCAAGGCCGCCTTAGCCAGCTACGGTTCAAACGCTGCACCCGGCCACCCTGAACTGGTATTGTTCGAGGCAGGTTATCTCGAGACTCTGGAGCGCGAACGTTCGTTCTTAGATGCGGCCCCCAACGTCCAGACGCCGCTTCTCATAGTGGAGTCCGGCTCGAACACGTTGCTCTCACGATCCCAGCGATTGCGTCGCACGTTGACTGACCTGGGCCGCACCGTGGAGTATGTTGAGCTGGCCGTCGACCAGTCGAGCCGAGCCACCCCCAACGATTTCAAGGATCTCTTCTTCCGCGAGCTGCGCTGGTTCGACAAGTACCTGAAGTTCGGAGGCGCTGACCTGTTCGACTTCTACCGCGTGGAGGAGACCGTGCCGGGGCCCGAAGGCTGGCAGTTGCGTGTGCTGAGCGCCGAGCCCCGCAGCGACTACTCGGGTCTCCGGGCCGCTGCCGGGCGCTACCTAGAGATGACGGTTTCCCTCGAGGCCAGCGAGGAGGCCCTCAGGAATGGGACGGTCCAGGGATTCAGAATCGACCCGGCAGATGCGATCAGCTTGCTGAGCTCTGACAGCGTGACCATGCGGTTCGCCGGAACAGTCACGGAGTTCCTCGGCCGGGAAACCTTGATCATGGGTGCTCCCGGGCCCATCACCATACCGATCCCGGAAGCCGGCTCCCCTGCAGCCCTCACCGTCCGGATGGCGTTCGAGCTGCCCAACGAGCCCGGGGAGTACCGATTCAGGATCACCGGCTTCGTGCCCGTGAGAGTCTGGGTACCCGGTGATAGCGCTGAGGGCTCGCCGGACATTGAGTAAACGACGAATAGCCTTGCTCGTCGCCGGGCTCGTGCTGGTCGTGGGTATTATCGCGTCCGGGCACTTCCCCAAGTACGGCGACCACCATGGCTTCTGGTCCATCTTACCGCCAGCTGTGGCGATCATCCTCGCCTTCGTTACGCGTGAGGTCGTCAGCTCCCTCTTCATCGGTGTGGTCCTGGGCGGCGTGATCAGCGGTAAGATGAATATTGTGCAGGCGTACCTCATCCCTTCCATCGGCAGCGAGTCCTACGCACTGATTCTCCTGGTCTACCTGTGGGCGCTTGGCGGTCTTATCGGCCTCTGGACGCGAACCGGCGGCGCCCAGAGGTTCGCCGAGTGGGCGGGCGACAAGATCGTCGTTGGGCCACGTTCCGCCAAATTCTTCGCCTGGCTGATGGGAATCATCTTCCATCAGGGTGGCACCATCAGCACCGTGCTGACCGGGACCACGGTACGACCTGTCTGCGACAAGCATGACGTCTCGCACGAGGAGCTTTCCTATATCGTCGATTCAACGGCGTCTCCCGCCGCTACTCTCATACCATTCAATGTCTGGCCTATCTACGTCGGTGGGCTAGTGGTCGGGACCGCTCCATTCCTCGGATCCATGTCGGAGAGCATCAACTTCTTCTTCAAGGCTCTGCCATTCAATTTCTACGCCTGGTTCGCCGTTCTGTTCACACTTCTCTTCTCGCTCGAGGCGATGCCCTTCATCCCCGGTAAGTTGTGGGGGTGCGTCCCGCTGGTCGTGGGCCGCAAGATGTCAGACGCTATCCGCCGTTCCCGGGGAACAGGCGAACTCGACGGGCCAGGGGCTCAGCCCCTCACCTCCAGAGAACTCACGATCGTGCGAGTGGCAGAGGACTATCGAAGCGGGCTGGTCGACTTCTTCGGACCCATGGGCACGCTACTGGGTGTCGCTATTCTTCCCTACCTCTACACGTTCTTCATACTGAAGTCGGACGAGCCGACGCTCCTGATCGCTGAAGCCTTTCTGCTTGCCGTCTTGGTCGCCATCGCCATCGCGCTCGGCAAAGGGATGTCGCTGCAGACAACAATCGGCGCCTTCATCGAAGGGTGCAAGGGCGTTACCATAGGCGCCGTCGTCTTAGCGTTGGCCGTGACGCTCAAGAGCGTCGCCGATTCGGTGGGCACAGCTGCCTACATCATCGATGTGACATCTGGGTTACTCACGCCAGTCATGATGCCGGCCCTGTTTCTCGTTATCTGTATGGTTATCGCTTTCTCCACGGGCACCTCGTGGGGCACCTACGCGGTTGTCTTCCCGGTTGCGATGCCACTCGCTTACTCACTGAGCCCCGACCCTCTCTTTCTCACGCTTTGCTTTGGCGCGGTAACCGGCGGTGCTGTCTTCGGCGACCAGTGCTCGCCGATCTCGGACACGACGATCCTGTCGTCGCTGGCGACCGGCTCCGACCTAATGGATCACGTCTACACACAGATTCCACTGGCGATCACCGCAGCGGGACTAGGAGCCGTTCTCTACATCTTGCTGGCAGCCTTCGCCCTGTAAGAAGTCAACGCAAACTTCCGCATCAGCCTCCTGGCTCCGGCCGCTTTCCCTCCAAGATGCTACGCCTCAACTCGAGTTGGCTCGTACTGGCATCCGCTGCCGGCGACAGCTTGTGTTCGTATGTCGTCCGCGTGCCCACACTCACGCTCTTCGATATCTCTAGCCCACCTCGCTGATAGACCACGGTTATAGAATCGCCAACCGAGTCCCGGTACACCTCGGCAAAGTCATCGCCCCAGTCGTTGTCCGTTACCTCGACCACGCCAACCCGCAGTAGAAAGTCGTTTACCTGCAGCCCAGCGGCCGCCGCAGCGCTGCCCGGCACAACCTGCCGAACTAGCATGCGTCTATCGCGGGTCGATGCCACTTGCACACCGAAGAACGGCTCGATGATCGTGTCAGTCTCGAAGCTCAACCCGGCCAAGGTCAGCACTTGCTGATAAGGATAAGGCCGGCGACCATCTATATGGTCGCGATAGAACTGCTCCGCCACATCGAGCCCGACGTAGGCACCAACATACGCCAAGAAATCATTTGTCGTGAAGCCTCGACCCTCCAGGTAATGCTCGTGGTACAGCTTTGCCATCACATCATCGAGGCTTCTGCGATTCTCCGTGGCATGTCGAATCTGTATGTCGAGCAGCAGGCCCAGCAATGCACCGGCATCGTAGTACATGTAGCGGTCAACAAAGGTCGGGTCGATCCAGGTATTGATGCTGGCGTCTTCCACAGCCTCACGAGCCGGGAGCGCCTCGGTCTGGATGATCCAGTCGCGTACGGCGTTCAGGAACTCACCCTCGCCCCAAATAGCAGCCCGCGTCAGCACCACGTGCGCATAATAGTCGGTGATCCCCTCCGATACCCAAAGCAACGGCGTGTACTGTCGCCGCTCGTAGTCGTATGGCCACATCTCCACGGGACGTATCCGCTTCACGTTCCATGCGTGGTAGTACTCGTGGGCCAGCAGGCGGTAGAGAAACTGCCGGAAGGTGAACCGAGGATTCTGGAAGGTTATGGCCGGTACGATGTCTAGGTGCGAGTCGGCGTGCTCGAGACCACCCGCAAATGATATCTGACCTTCCTCCAGATAGATTAGGACCGTATAACGATCATAGGGTGGCTCGCCAAAAAGATCGTGAAGCACACGAGCCATCTGAGCCAGGGCTTCTAGCGCCATGGCGCGCGCCGGCGTTCGGCTGTCATCCAAGTATTCCGCCGGGTAGACCGCCAGGCGTACCCAGACGCTGTCGACCAAAACGCTGTCAATGTCAAAGTGCCCAACAAACGTCGGATTATCCACCAACTCGTGATAATCACTCGCCACGAAGACGCCCGGCTCCTCACTGTCGCTCAAGCCCGTAGCTACCCCCCATCCTTCTGGAAGGTCGAAACTCACGCGCGCAGGAAGGTCGTAGCGGCCTTCGGGATAAACGAAGATATTCGTGCCGTTGAAGAAGCCGAAGTCCTCTTTCAACAGGCTCCCGCTGAGGTTGAGGGTGTCCGCCAGAAAACCGAAGGTCACTCGAACCTTCGTCGTACCTTCAGACACGATCCGCCAAGTGTCGGCATCCAGTTTGTCCCAGCGCAGCTCAGAGCCCCCGTCCCCGCTCGCTCGAAACTCGCGGACGAAACGTGCGTAGTTCTCGAGTTCGTAGTGGCCAGGTGTCCAGGCAGGAAGCGACACATAAGTGGTGTCACCTTCTGCCGCCAATTCCGCCTCCACGTGAATAAGCTTGCTGGTCGGATCTTCGACCCGGACCAGATAACTGACCGATTCCTGGGCCCAACCCACAGCAGCACAGCCCACCGTCAGGCCCGCTACAGCCGCCAGTTGCCAGTACTTCATCGAGAGCCTTCCCCTCGCATTGAGCATCCGAGCCGGCTCCATGCCGGATCAATGCCCCAACTTACCGTGCTGTCGGCGCTTTTCAATTGCACGCGGCATTAGCGCCGGCTTATTCTACTCTCCCATGGCTCACGTCAGCCTTCGCAACCTGACCAAGGAGTTCGACGACGCCGTCGCCGTCGCCGACCTGACCCTAAACGTCGAGGACGGCGAGTTCGTGGTCTTGGTGGGGCCGTCGGGCTCCGGGAAGACGACTGCCCTGAGGCTCATCGCTGGGCTCGAGATACCGACCAGAGGTTCAATCTTGATCGGAGATCGCGAGGTCACCGATGTGCCGCCACGCGATCGTGACATCGCCATGGTCTTTCAGAACTACGCTCTCTACCCGCACATGACAGCTTTCGAGAACATGGCGTTTGGATTACTGGTTCGCGGGTACGGCAAGCAGGAAATCCGTGTCCGCGTTGAGGATGCGGCCGAAATCCTGGGGATTCGCGATCTACTGCATCGAAGACCCGGCCAGCTTTCCGGCGGCCAGCGGCAGCGCGCTGCCTTGGGTCGATCAATCGTCCGACAGCCGCAGGTCTTCCTGTTCGATGAGCCGCTTTCGAACCTGGACGCCAGCCTCCGCGTCGAGATGCGGGCCGAACTCTCACAGCTTCACCGGCGACTCAACGCCACGATCATTTACGTCACCCACGACCAGATCGAGGCGATGACGATGGGGCAGCGGATAGCCATCATGGACGAGGGCCGCCTCCAACAATATGCCGAACCCTTGGAGGTCTACCGCAGACCGGCCAACCTCTTCGTCGCCGGCTTCATTGGCTCCCCATCCATCAACTTCCTTGAGGGCGCCCTCGAAAGGGCCGGCGATGCTTGGGAATGTCGGGGGAACGGCTTTGCTTTGAAGGTGCCGTTCACCGAGACACCACCCACTGATGCAGTCACGCTGGGGGTGCGACCGGAAGACCTGAGAATCACAGACGGCGAGGGCACGCTCACGGCACTCGTTCGCGTAGTCGAGCCCATCGGCAGCGAGATCTACGTCCATGTGGATACGGCTGCTGGAACGCGAATCGTCGTCCGCGCGCCCGCCGATGCTAAGGCGGAAGTCGACGACCGCGTGACTCTCGAGATCGAGCCGTCCAAAGTCCACCTGTTCCGCAACGATACCGGTGAACGTATAGGACCATGACGAGTAGCCGCCTGTCCGTGCTTTGCCTTCGCTTCGTGCTCGCACTGGGGACGGCATCCGGGTGCCGCTCTACAGAAGAGAAAGAAACGGTACTGCGGGTGATGGCATGGGCTGGCCCGGATGAGCGGACAATCGAGCAGGAGATACTGGACGAATTCCGCGAGCAGCACCCCGAAATCCGGATCGAGTACGAGTCGATCTCAGCGAACTATCGGGAACGACTCCTCACCTCGATCGTTGCGGGATCACCACCGGACGTAGCATTGCTGGACAACGGCTCCAACGGCGCAGCTCCATTCATCTCGCGCGGCCTACTCGTCAACGTGGCCAACTACCTCGACCGCATCGGTGTGGATACCTCCGCCTACTACTCCGAGGTACTCGAGATCTTCCGGCGGCCCGGGGGCCTCTATGCGTTCCCCAAAGACTTCAATCCCCTAGTCGTCTATCTGAACGTCGACCTCTTCGAGGACGTCGGCATCGCACTGCCCGACCTCGACTGGACTTGGGACGACTTCGAGGCGATCGCCAAGCAATTGACGCGTGACTTGGACGGCGATGGCCGCGACGACAGTTTCGGTACCCTAGTCCGCCGAGCCTTCTATCTTTGGCAACCGTGGGTCTGGGCAGCCGGCGGTGACGTACTCAGTCCCGATGGGCTTCGCGCAAGTGGGTATCTCGACAGCCCCGAAACAGAGGCCGCCATTAAGTTCCTCACCGACCTCGTCACCCTCCATCGCGTCGTTCCGGCGGTTGACGTGCAACGCCAGGAACAGGGAATGGAGCGCAACCTGTTCCTTACCGGACGGATAGGAATGGTGATGAGCGGGCACTGGTGGCTGCCCGGGCTGCGCCGCTACATCGATGAGGGTAAGATCAACGTCGCAGTGGCTCCGCTCCCACGCTTCGAGAACCGGGAATCCGTCACCGTAATCTATGCCGCCGGTTGGGCTGTTCCCCACAACACCCGGCACAAGAAGCTCGCGGTGGAACTGGCGGCCCATCTGTCGTCGGCTCGAGCCCAGCGCCAGCGAGCTGACTACGGCCTGGCGATACCGTCCCTAGTCCAGGTGCACGAAGAGGCCGCCGCCGCGGATCGCCACGGCCTGGAGGACGTGTTTCTCTTCGCCGCCCACCACGGGCGCATGTCTTGGGGCTCGAGCATAGAAGCCTGGGCGCACGTTGAGGCGCAGATGCCCGACATCTTCGATCGCGTGATCTTTCAAGGCGAGGCCATCCACGAGGCCACCGCCGACATCGCGCGCCGCATCGATGAGATCCTGGCCAACCGTCGAAGCGGGGGCCAGGTCCGTCCATGAGCCTACGCGCCGCCTATCCCCTGCTGATCGCTGGGCCAGCCCTGGCCTTCGCGATAGGTGGCAGCTGCGTGGCTCAGCGCAGCCACGCCGTTCTCGGACCCGAGTTGGATCGCCACGCGGCCGGCCGGGCCAGCGAGTGGGTGCGTCGGGAGCGCCAGCGACTACAGGCCCAGCTTCAAGAGTCGCGATTGAGGCTCGCCGAGAGCTCCCTCCAGCTAGCCATCGAGCGGTTCACCGTCTACGACAGCATCGGTGAGGTCGGGACGTTCCCCGTGGACTCGGCTGCTGTGCCACTCCGCATCGAACCGGAGCACGGGGAGGCCATGCTCGCAGCGGCGAGGCTGGGGCAGACAGTGGTTGACCTGGCCCGATTCGAGGGGCGCTCGGTCTGGCTCGCCTACGTTCCACTTCCCGATGCGTTGGCCGCGGTCTTGTTGACGCCCGATAGTCTGTTGGCCGAGCGCTTCCGCAATGCCAGCGGCTACGACTTGGCGCTCTATTATGACCATGCCCGTGTTCCAACTGCCGAAGGCGGCTGGCCACACGAGCTTCCTGTAACGCTGAGTGATTCGCTGGCGAACCTGGACCGGCCGCTGAGCACTCGCCTCGCCGGAGCTGCCATCGCCGCCGCACCTCTAAAGGACTTCGACGACTGGAACGTTGTCGGCGCGGTGCTGGTGCGACGCACCGACCTGGCCCCATCGATCCCTGTGCTGCCGCTCTTGCCCAGGATTGCGATGTTCCTCGCTGCGGCGTTTGCGGCGTTTGTTCTCTGGAATCTTGCCGAATCAGCGCCTCTGCACACGCGTCGCCTCCGTCGCGTCTTCGGCCTCGCTCTCATCCCACCGGCCCTCGCCGCAGCCTGGCTGGCCACGTCTGACGCCGCCGTGTCCGCACGAGCCGCCGACGCGCGACTGGACCTCAGTGCACGCGCGACCGCAACGGTTGCCGCTGCCGATTCTCTTTCAGTTAGCGACCTCGCTTCCCTAACCGGAACGAATGCCTTGGTCCTGAGAAGCGACTCGATCGTCGCTGCTACGACACCGATCCCGGAAGTGTCGCGGCTGACGCTCGAGCGGCGGGCCGGCCGACTCCACTACGCCGGACAGCGCGTTGCATACCGGGCCGTCGATCTAGAGGACGACGTTTCGCTTGTGCTGATGGATACCCCGCTGGAGGACTCGGAAAAGACGACGCTCTTTTGGCTCTGCGGTCTCTACGCCTTGCTGGCTGTGGGCGCATCGATCTTCGCGAGCCTGGTGCTTGCCGCCGGTAGCAAGACGCAGCTCCGGGAGGCGATGACGGCCTGGGCTTTCGTATCGCCGTCGCTCCTATTGTTATTGCTATTCTCGGCAGGACCACTCCTCTTTGCCTTCTACCTGAGTTTTCACAATTGGAACCTGCTGGACCCAGTCAAGCCGTTCGTGGGGCTACAGAACTACTTCGATTTGGCAGAGGATAGACTTTTCTGGAACGCTGCCAAAAACACAGCTCTGTATTCGCTTTACGTCCCAGCGACCATGGTCTGTGCTTTAGGCGTCGCTGTGCTTCTAAACCGCTCGATTAAAGGCGTGGCGATCCTACGAGCGATCTTCTTCCTTCCCTACGTCACCAGCTTCGTTGCAATCTCGATAGTCTGGCAATGGATGTATGACCCGGACTTCGGTGTCTTCAACTGGGCGTTGGGAACGATCGGCCTCGGTCCATACCCTTGGCTGAACAGTCCGACCACAGCGCTACTCGCGCTGATCGTCATGGCAGTCTGGATCCACATCGGCTTCCAGATGATAATCTTCCTGGCAGGCCTCCAGTCTATACCGAATGAGTTCTACGAAGCGGCAATGATCGACGGCGCCGGACCGTGGCGCAGGTTCTTTAGGATCACCCTGCCCTTGCTGAGACCCACCACTTTCTTCGTGCTCGTCACATCGATCATAGGCTCGTTCCAGGTCTTTACCTTCGTCTACGTCATGACGGAAGGAGGGCCGCTTCACGCCACCGATGTAATCGTCTACCACATTTACCAGAACGCCTGGCGGTTTCTGCGTATGGGTTACGCTTCCGCGATGAGCTGGGTGCTCTTCGCCGTGATCTTCTTGGTCACATTGGTGCAGTTCAGGCTTTGGGGCCGTAGGATGGCGCCAAACTGATGGACGGGCCGACTTCCAGCATGAGGAAGCGCCGTCGCGCCGGCGAGACCCTCACGTACGGGCTCGCGCTCTTCTTGGGCATCTCGATGCTGGCACCGTTCCTCTGGATGCTGTCCACATCGCTGATGAACGAATTCGATGTCTACCAGTACCCGCCCAGACTGCTCCCGCTCGATCCCGTTTGGAGCAACTACCCCAACGCCCTCACCGCCGCGCCGTTCGCCCGCTTCTTCCTCAACTCGACGATCATGTCACTGTTCATTGTGTTCGGCCACCTGTTTACGGCGGCCACGGCCGGCTACGCGTTCGCACGGTTGAGGTTCCCGGGGCGCGACAATGTATTCATCTTGTTCCTAGCCAACTTGATGGTCCCGGTGATCGTGCTCCTCATTCCGCGTTTTCTGCTGGTGAACGCCATGGGCTGGGTGGACACCTACACGGGGCTGATCATCACCGAGCTGGTTAGCGTCTGGGGAATTTTCCTGATGAGGCAGTATTTCCTGTCGATTCCTCGAGAACTGGAAGACGCCGCCCGCATCGACGGCGCAAGTGAATGGCAAATCTTCTGGAGGGTCGCCTTGCCACTGGCAAAACCCGCCCTGGCGACCGTCGCGCTATTCTCGTTTGTCGAGACCTGGAAGAGCTTCCTCTGGCCGCTCATCGTCACTCGCTCGATGTCGATGCGGCCGGTGGAGGTGGGTATCGCCGCTTTCCACAGCCTCTACTTCAGTAATTGGCCGTATCAGATGGCGGCCGCTGTCGTCGCGGTCATCCCGATCCTCATACTCTTCATTCTTACGCAACGCTACTTCGTCCGGGGGATCCAATTGGCAGGACTCAAGGGTTGACCAACGCCTGGAAGCAATTGCCGGTGTCCTGTTGTCTTGATGAGCCTGGCAAGATCTGATGTAGAAAACCGTATGGGGTCATCTAGCGTGAGGAGCAGTGGCCGGAGAAGCTCCTTGTCGTCAGGGCAACGACCACGAGGGCGTTCAGCGCGAGGCTGCGAAACCTCATGGGCGCCGCCTCGAGGGCAGTCGACGAGAGGGTCGAAGCCTAGAAGACCTCACGCGCGGGTCAGTCGTGTAGCGTAGCCACCTAGTCATTCGTGGAAGACGATCTCGGAGCTCCAGCCTGTGGCACCCGCGCATTGTGAGATCCAGGGAAGTCAATTCATCAAGCCTGCAAGGTGATTCATTGTCAGCCCGTCCGAGTTCTTCTCGAGATTCCGTTGACACCGGGCCAGTGCTCAACTTGCAAGAGCGGGGCCAGATCCTGACCTGTCGTTAGCCATCGTGGAAGGGTAATATCTGGCGACCGAGAGTTGTGAGACGCTCCAACGCTGACGGCCCGTGGCAGGCCGTGAGCCACCTGCAGACGGAAGGACGTATTCTGAAGGTCTTTATCACCGGCGGCGCAGGTTTCATCGGTTCCCACCTGGCAGAGCGCTTGCTAGCTGGTGGGGCCTACGTGATGATCCTCGACGGTTTGTACTGAGGGGCGAGCCAATCACGGTCTACGGAACCGGGGAACAGTCGCGCTGCTTTGCCCACGTACGCGATGTCGTCGAGGCGGTGCTAGCACTGCTTCGTGAACCATTGGCCATCGGCCAGGTCTTCAATGTCGGTTCCGACCGGGAGGTGACGATCAACGACCTGGCCCGGGATGTTCGTAGGGCGGCCGGCAGTAACTCCCCGATCGTTCACATCCCATACGATGAGGCATACGCCGAGGGCTTCGAGCCATCCACAACCTTGGAGGAGATCATCACGGATGTCATCGCCGAGCAGCGCGCGGCTTCACTGGCCTAGCCGCGACCCCGCAGCACCGGCCTCATGAGTGCCCCGCTCACCATCGTCGAGGTCACGGGACGACTCGGGATCGGCGGTGTGGAAACGCATGTCAGCCAGCTAGCCCGCGGACTCGTCCAGCGAGGCCACCGGGTCATTTTGCTCGCCCAGGGCAGCGGCGTGTATGGAGAAGAAGCAAAGGCCGCGGGGGCTGAGTTGCTGATCGTGCCGTTTGACAAGCTTGGGCTGCGAGAGGCAATCGCCGCCCTCGAGGCACGCAATATAGACCTGATCCACACTCACAACTACCGGGCGACTCGCTTTGGCGCGCCGCTGGCTCGTGCGATCCAACGGCCGTATGTCATGACTGTGCATGGGCCACGCCCATGGTGGAAGCGTGCCCTCTTCCGAGAATGGAGCGACACGGTTCTCACGGTCAGTGCGGCCGACCGAGATAACGTCATCGGCCCTCTTGGCCTCTCCGCCGACCGAGTGGTCGTTGGATTCCTGGGCATCGACACCGAGCGCTTCAAGCCGGGGCTGGATGCGTTACAGGTTCGAGCTGAGTGGGGGGTGCCCGACGATTGCCCGCTCATCCTGAATGTGACCCGCTTCACTCACCGCAAGGCACGCCCGGCTCGCGCGCTGATCCGAGCGCTGCCACTCGTTCGCCAGCGCATCTCTGGTGCAAGACTGGTGCTGGTCGGCGAGGGAGACGAGCTGGACCGCCTCTCCGAGGACGCAAGACAGTTCAACCGGTCACAGGGAGAGCAGGTCGTGACAGTCGCAGGGCCACGCACAGACATCCCGCTGGTCATGAACACCGGCGACGCGATAGTAGCCACAGCTACAACGGCGATCGAATCTCTCTCCTGCGCTACTCCGACCATCGCTTTCGGACGGACTGGCTACTTCGGAATCGTAACGCCAGAGAACTTTGAGGATTCCCGCGCCGTCTGTTTCGCTGACCATGGCCACCTGCCGGCCCAAATCACCCCTACAAGACTCGCCAACGATTTGACTACGCTGCTCGACAACCCCACTGCCGCTCGCCAAAGAGCCGAGGCCGTCAGGTCAGTCATAGCACGGAGCTATTGCGTCAAGGGCATGGTGGAGCAGATCGAGTCGGTATACAGAAGTGTAATTCAGAAGAGCGGAAGAGAGTTCGGCACCTGACATCCGGACTCTCGCGTTTTCGAGGAGGTGCAACCCTTTCTAGGATACGGAGCCCTTGCCGTACTTCGAAGCCGCCAGCTCCAGTTTCTTTCTAACCATCTCCACGGTTATCCGACCCATCCCATCCGGCCTGTACTGCGCGGTCACAGGGTAGTCTTCGCCGGCGAAGCGCGCGTAACCATCGACGATCAGATCCTCGTACTTCCGGTAGGGGCCCGTGCGCTTCGGGTTCGTGTACCCGTAGAGTCCCACCACGGGGGTCTGCAAGGCCCGAGAGATGTGGAGCGGTCCCGTATCTGGGCTTACCAGAAGGTCGCTGCCGTCGATCACGTACACCAATCGTCGCACGCTATCGCCCAGCTCGTTCAGCGGCTGTGCGCGCGTGAGCCTCAATACCTCGGCGGCGGCCGCACGTTCTCCTGCGGAAGGGCCTCCGATGATGACCGTCTGGTAGCCGAAATCGCTTTCGATAGTCTCGAGAAGCCGAGCATAGCGTTCAGGTGGCCAGTCCTTTCTTGGCTTGCTGGTACCCAGGACGACGGCGCACACCGGCTTGTCGATTCGCTCAAAGAAGCGGCGCTGCTCCTCCCGCTCCTCGTCGGTGATCACTATCCCCCACTCAGGCGGATCCCAGGCCACCTTCAGATAGTCAAGGAACTCGAAATACTGATCCTGCACGTGCTGGTTCTCGTGGGGCGGGATGCGGTGGGTTGTGAAAAGCCAGTTGAAATCGCGTGCCCGCCGCCGATCGAATCCCAGTTTCACCGGCGCGCGCGCCAACCCCGTGAGCAGGCCAGCCTTGAAGTAGACTTGAAGATCGATCACCAGGTCGAAGCGATGGCGGCGTAACTCGCGGCGCGTTCCGGCAAAGGATCCAATTCCCCTAAGCCCACGGCGTCGGGCGAAAACGATGAACTCGTCAACGGCCCTGTGGTTGTAGACAAGTCTGTGCGGCACCGGCTGGATAATCCAGGTGAGCTTCATCCCTGGGGCAGCACGTCGCAGGGCGTTGACCACCGGCAGTACATGCACCGCGTCACCGATGGCGCTCAGCATGACGATCGCGACCCTTGGATTGGGTAGTGTGAGCTCGGGCTTCACGACGTCAGGCATCAGTCGTGGTGATCCGCCGGCCTCAGGTTCTCCGCCCCCGGCAACTTCCCGATCAAGCGCGCCGGATCGTGTATCAGAAGCGGCAGATGCTGTGGGCAGATCCAGACCTTGGATTCTCGGTACTCCAAGGGAATCAACGGAGTCTCCCCGGTTCCTCTTTGACAGGCTATGCACGTCGGTTGTACATCCCCACCCATCGAGTCGCCTCCATCTTCAGGGGTCCTTGGAAATGGCATGATAGGCCGCGCGTCTCTGCCACGCCAGAAACCAGACAACAGCCAGCGTCAGCAAGTATCGGCGGAGAAGTGAAACTTCCCTATCACCGGTTCGTAATGGGAAGTACAGCGGGCAGGTGGGACAAAGCAACGAGGAGGTTATGTGCGTTTGCTTTGCTCCTGCCTGCTCATTCTTTTGTGGCCGGCCGACTCCGTCACTCAGCAACAAGTAGAGTTCTCGGGGCGTACCTGGACCGTCTACGGTGAAGAAGTCAGGGTCGAAGGCTATCTCGGCCAGGATGCGGTGCGGCTTCGCAACGCCGTACTGCTCCTCTCAGACATCGACTTCGAGAATGGAACCATCGAGTTCGATGTGGCGACGACGGGCCACCGTTCCTTCATCGGCGCCGCCTTTCGGGTCGACTTGGCTAACAACGCCTACGAGGATTTCTACCTCCGTCCTCATAACTCCGGCCGCTTTGACGCGACACAGTACACGCCCGTCGATCACGGGATCTCGGCCTGGCAACTCTATCCGGAGTACAATGCCGTACTGGAAATACCCCATAACAGCTGGATCCACGTGAAGCTCGTCGTCTCCGGATCGCGTCTCGAAGCCTACTGCAACGGCGAGTCCGATCCGAGGCTCGTCGTCGAGGACTTGAAACGAGGCAAAGGCCGCGGCGCCGTGCTTCTCAAGTCCACTTTCCCGACAGCTCAAGCCACCAACACTTATGCCACCGCATTCGCCAACTTCGTCCTCACGACGGACGAAACACCTGGCGCCTACAACAACGCAGAGACGCGCGCGCCTGGGATCGTCGACCGTTGGGCCGTTTCGTCTCCCTTCACCGTAAGCGAACTGCCCATCAGACAGCTTCCGACAGACGAGTTGGCGCCCGAGGGCTGGAGAATCGTGGAGACCGAGTCCTCAGGGCTGGTCAATTTAGCCCGCTACTCGGGCATCCCACAGGGAGCGCAGCACGGAACAATTCTGGCTCGCATCATTATCGAGTCCGATCGCGACCAAGTGAAGAAGCTCAAGTTCGGATTCAGCGACCAGGGAAGCATATTCTTGAACGGCCAGATATTGTTCTCAGCTGACAACACGTATCGTTCACGCTCGCAGCGTTACCTCGGCGTGGTCACTATCGACAACGATGCTGTGTACCTGCCGTTGAGGCGCGGGGAGAACGAGCTGGTCCTGGCGGTGACCGAGGCGTTCGGAGGTTGGGGGCTCATCGCCAGCCTCGAGGACCCGGCCGGCTTGATGAGCGTCCAGGCGAGAATCCCGTGACTGCCATTTGTTGCCAGTACGCCGAGGGTGCTGAGGGGGGGCTTGCCCCCCTTTATTGTGTGACCGAGCGACTCTATTTTGCTCAGGCGAACTCGCCCAATTGTCCAAAGCGATAACCCTTCTCCAACCGAGGGGCTGACCATGATTCCTCGGAGCGCCGCGCTCATAGTCGTGCTGGCGTCTTTAGCGTGCCAAGCGCCGCCGCCCGACCGCGAGACACTCCACAGCCAGCTTCCGGCTCGCCCATACAGCGGTGTCGTGCGTTCTGGCGACACCTACTACTTCTCCGGCAAGGTCGGCGTCACCGACGAGACACGAGGGTTGACCGAAGGACGCACCGCCGCCGAGGTCCGCAACATAATGGAGGCATTCAAGGAACTGCTTGATGAACTGGGCCTCGAGTTCAGTGACATTGTACAGGGAAGCGTTTTCCTCACCGACGTGAGCGACTACCTTGCGATGAACGAAGTCTATGGGGACTATTTCGCGGCGGATCCGCCGGCGCGAACGACTGTGGCGGTTGCGGCCCTGCCGGGTGATGCCAACGTAGAGATCGCGTTCGTGGCTGTCCGAAGCGACCGTTAGGGGCACGAAGTGGTCTGGCAGTTCTTCTGGGATCTGGTCCTCGTTGGCATGGTCGTGCTTCTTGCCACAAGAGTTGGTGTGGTGCTGGATCGCGAGCAACGCCTTTCTAAGCCAGCGAAGTGGGCGATACTCATCGGCCTGGTCCTGGCCTGCGCGCTCTTCCTCTCGCTTTACCGCTTGGCCGAGCCCTGATCGTGCCCGCGCATACTCCCGCCGTTCTGATCGAGCATTACGGGCCGCCCGAAGCATTGGTCGAGAAAGACGTTCGCCTTCGCAGTCCTCGGCCGACCGAGGTGCAACTCCGGGTAGACGCCGCCGGCGTCAACTTCGCGGACCTGATGATGCGTGCCGGACTCTACGGTACGGTTCCGCCGCGACCTTTCAGTCCGGGCTTCGAGGTAGCTGGAGTGGTCGTTCGGGTTGGCGCCGCCGTTCATGATTGGCACGAGGGCGACCGTGCGGTCGCCCTGATGCGCTACGGTGGCTACTCACGCGACGTGGTTGTCGCGGCGGAGAATCTCTTTAGTTACCCAGAGTCTCTGACCCCCGTGCAAGCGGCAGCGGTCCCCGTGGTCTTCCTGACTGCGTGGGTCTGCCTATTCGAAACCGGCAACGCCCGCCCGGGCGAGACGGTGCTAATCCTCGGTGCGGGCGGTGGCGTGGGCACGGCGGCCGTGCAGTTGGCAGTGCGCCGCGGGCTGCGCGCGATCGGTACGGCGGGCACCGAGCATAAGCGGACATTCGTAACTCGGGAGTTGGGGGCGACTGCCTGTTTTGATTCTCGCGCCGACTGGGAAGCGGATGTCCTCGAGCTCGTCGGTCCGCGCGGCGTGGACATCGCCCTCGACCCGGTGGGCGGCCGTGCAACGGCGGCATGCCGTAGGCTACTCGCCCCACTCGGACGCCTGGTCTTTTACGGCCTGAGCGACGCAGTGCCGAAGGCCCGACGCAGCTGGCTCAAGGCCACCAGAGCCTGGTTCCGCACACCACGCTTCCACCCGCTCTCCTTGGTCGCGCCGAACATCGGCGTGTTCGGAGTTCACCTACTACACCTGGGCGCAAAGGAGGCGGTGCTGCGACCCGCTTTGGACGAAATTTATCGCTCGGTAGCCGCCGGTGAGCTGCGCCCGGTCATCGACCGGGTGTTCTCCTTCGATCGCGCCGGCGCAATCGAAGCGCACACCTACCTGCACGCGCGTCGCAACTTGGGCAAAGTCGTTCTGTCAGATTCCACGACCTAGGAGCTCCAATCGCCCCGGCCAGCCAGACCAGTTTCACCGCTACCAGGCCAACGCGACCACGGGTCGTCGAGCGCCTGGCAACCCTCTGCACTCGCTAGCCATCAAGGATGGTTGACTGGGGACTTCATTTCACCGCGAGGGATCAATGGCAGAGGCAAGATTGGGAATCCGTGCCGCGGCGGCGACCGTCGGGATCGTCTTAGCATCCGCCGCGACGTTGGTCGGTCAATCGGCCTCGGACAGCGTCGTCAGGTTGGCCAGCGTAGAGGATGCCTACGGCTACTGGAGTCCCGACGGAGCACAGATCGTCTTTCAGTCGGACAGGGCTGGTCAGTGGGACATCTACGTCATCAACGCTGATGGCTCCGGCTTGCAACGCCTGACCGACGGCCCTGCTCATGATCGCACACCGGTCTGGTCGCCGGACGGTTCAAGAATAGCCTTCCAGTCGGAGCGCGATGGCAATCGTGACATCTACGTGATGGCCTCCGATGGGTCTAGCCAGCGTAACATCACAAACCATCCAGCCGAGGATTCGCACCCCAAGTGGTCGCCGGACGGCCGGCAAATAATATTCGACAGCGATCGCGATGGCTCGAACAACTACGAGGTCTACGAGATGGACGCGAGTGGCTCCGGCGTCGCGAGGCTCACTGAATACTCCGACTGGGACACCTACTCCTCTATCTCTCCGGACGGCGGCTCGATACTCTGGCGTCGAGTCACGAGCGACAACGGAGCGCGAAACTCCGAAATATTCATCATGGGCCGTGACGGCTCAGAGCCGGCAAATTTGTCAAACGACCCTGCCTTCGACGGTTGGCCGGCCTGGTCCCCCGACGGGACGCGTATCCTTTTCGCCTCAGACCGCACCAAGTCGCGTGTATGGCACCTCTACACGATGAAGCCAGACGGCTCCAATGTTGTCCGGCTTACGGGCGACATCCCAGGCGATGGCTACTACACTCAGCCGATGTGGTCTCCCGACGGTGCACGGATCCTCGCGACTCGCTATCTGGGTGCGGGCGCCGAACTCGTCGTCTTGAACCTCAGTGATGACGGATCAACGGGCGATTGGTTCGTCCCGATTGATCAAGGCGAGCTCGTGACCGACGGAAACCTGTCACGCGGCGTTGCATGGGGCGACTTCGACTCCGATGGATACGTCGATTTGGCCGTGGCCAACACCATCAACCAGCCCGAGTTCCTCTATCGGAACAATGGTGACGGTACGTTTGCGCAGATTGTCGAGAACGCCGTCACGCTCGCCGCCGGTTGGACCGAGGGCGTCGGCTGGGTCGACTTCGACAACGACGGCGATCTGGACCTTTTTGCAACCAACGCCAGGCGCGGACGCAATCGATTGTTCCGGAACGACGGCGATGACGGATTCGTCGCCGCAGACGCCGGCCCACTCACCGAAGACGAGATCTCCTCTACGATGGCCTGCTGGGCTGACTACGACGATGACGGGGACCTCGACGTGTTCGTGGTGAACCGCGATGGCGAAGACGATGCGATGTACCGGAACGATGGCGGCGGCAGGTTCGGCCGCGTGCGCGGAAACCCCGCGGTTAGCAACGGCGGGCAAGGCCGAGCTTGTGGAGTGGCAGACGCTGACCGCGACGGTGACTTCGATATCTATGTCGGCAACGGCCAACGCCAGCGTAACTACTACTACCGCAACGACGGCAACTGGCGCTTTGTCGAGAGCGAGGAGGGCGCCTTCGTCACCGATACCGCCTACTCCTATGGCGTCAGCTGGGTTGACTATGACAACGACGACGATCTGGACCTCTATGTCACGAACATCTCAGAGAGCAATCATCTCTACATAAACAACGGCGCTGGCGACTTTCGACCGCTGCAGGACGGCCCGCTGGTATCGGATGGTGGTGCCTCAAAGGGCCAGAGCTGGGGCGACTTCGACAATGACGGCGATCTTGATTTGTTCATCGCCAACGGCACGACAGCGCCGGACATGCGAAACTTTCTCTATCGCAACGACGGCCCTGCTGGCTTTGTGCGCGTGAACGAGGGCCCGATCGCCACTCACGCCGACACATCAGCCGGTGCCGCGGCGGCTGACTTCGACCGCGATGGTGACCTCGATCTATACGTGGCGAACTGGGGCGGCGGAGACGAAGACAACCGTCTCTACCGCAATGAGACGGCCGGCCGGGCCTGGGTCTCCATCGCCCTCGTCGGACGCCGCTCGAATCGGTTTGGGGTTGGCACACGAGTACGCTTGATGGCCACCATCGGCGGCCGCGCCTACTGGCAAACGCGATGGGCTCTACCTTCCACAGGCTACGCCAGTGCCAACGATCCGCGGATTCACTTCGGCCTCGGCGACGCGGTTCGTGTCGATTCGCTCGAGATTCACTGGCCTTCCGGCATCGTGGACCGTTATGCCGACATCCAGCCCGGAGCCTTTCTCGTCGCGGTGGAGGGCGGGGGGATCGACCCGGAGCGCTAGGCAGATCAGCACAGTGCGACGGCATGGAGCCTGGTCCTTCGGGAACCTGCCGCCGCCTTCTTTCGTAGTGTGGCAGAGTCCCACTGCAACCAAGGAGAGAGACGGACCGATGTTCAGAAGGCGCGCCTGGTTAATCGTGGTGCTCGCGGCCCTCGCCATCACACCGTCCTACGTGAGGGCCTTCCGCGTCGGCGGGGCTTCGGAGGCGCCTTCATACCTGATGGACGACCTGATAACCGTGAACAAGGCGGCCTACGACATCCGCTTGCCCTACACCGGGATCGTTGTCGCCTCTCACTCGCGGCCCAAGCCGGGAGACATGGTCCTATTTCGGCCCCCGGGAGCCGACTACGAGGTTTTTAAACGAGTTCTGGGGTGCCCAGGCGACACCCTCGCCGTCCAGAACGATCGCTTCACCATTAACGGCCGGCCGCTCAGGTACGTGAAGCATACAGTGGCGTTCGCTGACGAGGTTCTGGCAGCCAACGACATTGGCACCATCATCGAGATGGAGATCGGCTACGGCCCCGATCACTTGATCACATACACGCCCGGTACTCGGAGCACAGGGATCATCGAAGCGTTCGTAGTGCCCGAAGGCCGCTACTATCTGGTCGGCGACAACCGGGGCAATAGTCTGGACTCGCGCACGTACGGTCCAGTCGCGCGCGAGCGCATAGTCGGCAGGGTCAACGGGGTGTTGCACCGCCCGAATCCAACGCCAGCCGGCGCTGAGGCGTCGCAGATAGCGGAGCAGGACTTGCCGCGCTCGGCGCCGGAGGCCCAAGGACTCGATTCGGACAAGCTCGGCGACCTCGTACAACTTATTGAAGAGGGTGAAGACTTTCCGGACCTTCACAGCCTACTCATCGTCAAGAACGGCCACCTGGTCCTCGAGGAATACTTCGCCGGCTGGAGCCCCGACCGGCTGCACACGCTGCAATCGGTGACCAAGAGCTACACGTCTGCGCTCATCGGCATCGCCATCGAGAAGGGCGAGATCGAAAGCGTCAACGAACACGTCATCGACTTCTTCCCGCAGTGGCACGACGAGCTAGCGGATGATCCACGGCGAGCGGCGATGCGCCTGGAGGATCTGCTCACCATGCGCAGCGGCACCGACTACCACGAGCGCGGACCGGACTCCCCACACTTGCAGCTCAACCGCACACCCCGCGGATGGGACCGCTTCTACCTGGAGCGGCCCATGGTCCGCGATCCCGGCACCTACTGGCAGTACGACTCGGGCGGAGTGATCCTCATGTCTGCCATGCTCGAGCAGCGGAGCGGGATGCACGCCGATGCTTACGCCGACCACTACCTGTTCCCTGCCCTAGGCATCCAGCGGTCGTCCTGGTTCCGCAACCGCGACGGCCACCCGCATACGGGCGGCGGCCTCGACCTGCTACCTCGAGACATGGCGAAGTTCGGCCAGCTCTACCTGCAAGGGGGTCGCTGGGGCGACCAGCAGGTTGTACCGAGCCGGTGGGTCGATAAGTCCACCCGCCAAATCGTGACGTTTGACCCTCCGCGCGGTCCGGTCGTCGGCTACGGCTACCTCTGGTGGATTCTATCGCCAGATCCCGGTGGGCAGGGGGAGGAACGGATCTACGCCGCGATGGGATTTCGAGCCCAGTACATCTTCGTAGTCCCCGAGCACGATATGGTCGTGGTCGTAACCGGCGGCACGCAAAACGGCCGCGACCAACAGCGTCCCATCGACTTCCTCTACTCGCATGTGCTGAAGGCCGTCGAGCGCTGACGCCACGTGGCCTCAGCTAGATCGGACGACCTCGCCGCCCTTCATGACGAACCGTACTCGTCGCAGCGCCGAGATCTCGACCGTAGGATCACCCTCGACCGCGATGACGTCCGCCAGAAGTCCCTCGCGGATCGCGCCCCGATCATCGAGGCCCAGAATCGCGGCGTTCCCCGAAGTCGCTGCCAACGCGGCCTGGGCCGGCGTCATGCCATACTCCACCATCAGCTCCAACTCGTAAACGTTGTCGCCGTGGGAGTAGACGCCCACATCTCCGCCGAAACAGATGGGCACACCAGCGGCGAGTGCTTCCCGGAAGACCCGCTTCTTGACCGCGATGCGCTCCGGCTCGGGATCGATCCCCTTGCGCCAACCCGCGTACGTGGTCACCGCTTCGCCTGCGCCCAGCGTCGGACAGAGGGCCACCCCACGCTCTGCCATCAGCGCGAAGACTTCCGGAGTACCCCCGTCGCCGTGCTCGATAGTGTAGACTCCGGCTAGAGTTGCACGACGCATCGCCTCCGGGCTACTCGCATGAGCGGCGACTTCACGGCCCGAACTGTTGGCAACCTCTACGATCAAGTTCAATTCGTCCTGCGTGAACGTGGGCTTTGCCTCTCCGTTCGGACCCCATCGGTAGTCGGCGTAAACCTTGATCACGTCTGCGCCCCGCCCGATTTGGTCGCGCACGACGCGGATCAGGTCGTCGTGACCGTCAGCGGCCTCCGCGCCCTTCGGCAAGTGCCATTCCGGCGCTCCCTTGGGACCGTAGCTACCTGTCGCAACGATCGCGGGCCCCACTACAAACAGTCGAGGCCCGGGGATGACGCCTTCGTCAATCGCCCGCTTGATTCCCACGTCGGCGTAGCCGGCACCCTCGCTCCCCAGGTCGCGTTCGGTTGTCACACCGGCCATGAGCGTCGCCTCGGCCGCCACAACCGCCCGCGCGGCGCGCATCGCCAGTGGCTCCTGCAGCACCTGGTCATTCCAGCTCGTCTCGTCATAGGGGTGAAGCAGCAAGTGTGAGTGGCCCTCGACTAGCCCCGGGAGCAGCGTCATCCCTGGCAAGTCGATGACGCGCAGATTCGGTGGAGGCTGTACAAGACCCTCCGGGCCGGCATGGACGATCCGGTCGCCCTCTACGATGACGACCCAATCACCGTGGAGCGTCGCCGTACTGCCATCAAAGACTGCAGTAGGCCGCAACATCACGGCCTCTTGCGACTGCATCGCGCCGGGCACCGCTGCCGACAGCGCGGCGATGACCATCATTAGACCTAGGGATCTGTTGCCCACCATTCGTCTCCCCTCCTTTAGTTGCAGGCGGATTGCCCGAGGCAAATTAAGATACCCGCGTTAGGACTCCTCAGCGAGCGAATCCTGAGTCTTGGAAACAAGAATGCCGACTCCTCACCTACAGCCTGTCACTCCCAGGTGCCCAGCACTATCTTGCCGCTCTGAGCGCCTCTCACTCAACTCAGGGTCACTGACTCGCTGAATCGGGCAATCCCATGAAGCGTCGTTACTGCATTGGGTATGTAGCTTGTCACGTTCCCAAGCCCATCCGAATAGCGGCGGTAGTGTGCGCGGCGGCACTCAGCCTGGTACCCGCCTCCCAAGCTCAGAACGTCGCCAAGTTCGAAATCGTCCGTAGCCCTATCCAGCTACAGGGCCCCGCGCGCCCCAAGGTGTATTTGGGTGGAGCCGGTCGGGAGTCGGCATTCTTTGGCTACGAGACAGGCGAATTCGAGGCGTGGGCCTGGCCCGTGAAACTGCTACACGAGTTCGAGCTTGGCTTCAAGATCCCGGACTACACGGAACCGATTCCCGGCAGGAGCGTAGCCGCCAGAGTGATCGTGCGGCCCGAGCTGATGACGGTCGTCTACTCGCACGCCGCTTTCACCGTGTCCCAGCACTTCCTCGTACCGCTTCACGAACCTGGTGTGATCATCCTCCTCGAGGTGGACGCCGTGAGACCACTCGAGATCGTCGCTTCCTTTAAGGCCGACCTCGACCTCATGTGGCCCGCGGGCATTGGTGGTCAATACGCAATTTACGACGAGGACAATCGTCGTTTCCTGCTTTCGGAAAGTCGGCGCGAGTACAACGCCTACGTCGGCTCGCCGTTCGCGACCGGGGGATCGACGCATCCCGCGCATGCAGCGCCGGATGCGCCATCCGTGTTTCATGTCAGCGTAGATACGGCACGCGCACGCTCCGAGTTCGTGCCCATCGTAATCGCCGGCGGCGTCATGCCCCGTGACTCGGTGGCAGCGCTCTACACCCGGCTGCTGACCGACGCCCAAGGTTACTACAGCGAGCGGGTCGAACACGCACGCTGGCTCAGAGAAGATCTCGCCTCTGTCACCTCACCCGATAGCGAACTCGACCTAGCGCTCGAGTGGGCGAAGGTGAATCTCGACGAATCACATGCCTGCAATCCGGACTTGGGCTGCGGGATCGTGGCCGGCTACGGCCCATCCGGACGCGGCCGCCGGCCCGGCTTCGGCTGGTTCTTCGGGGGCGACGCCTCCATCAACATTCTGGGCATCCTTCCGTACGGCGACTTCCAGTTGGCGCGCGCCGGTCTCGACTTTCAGCGTGCCAACCAGCGCGCGGAAGATGGAAAGATGCCCCACGAAGTCACCCAATCGGCAAAGCGGACGCGCGAAGACTGGTACAAGGACTTCCCCTACGCCTACTACCATGCCGACACCACGCCCTATTGGATCCTGGCGCTGTGGAGGTACTGGCAGCAGACGGGCGACTCTGCCTTCGTGCGCGAAAGCTGGCCCGCTCTTCAGAACGCTTACCGCTGGGTCATCGAGCACGATAGCGATGGCGATTTGATCGTCGATAACACCGCCGGCGGGCTGGGTGCTGTGGAAGTGGGCGCGCTCGGAGCAGGGCTGCACCAGGACATCTACCTCGCTGGCGTGTCGGTGGAGAGCCTTCGTGCCGTCGCCGATATGGCCGCCGCACTCGGTGACACGGAGCTGGCACAAAGGGCGGCTGAAAGATTCGAGAAAGCACGAGCCAACCTCGAACGCGAGTACTTCTTGCCTGACAGTGAAATCTATGCCTTCGGCGTGCTGGAGGGTGAGACGACCAACCCCGCGCTGACGGTATGGCCGGCCACGGCGATGTCATTTGCCCTACTCGATGGTGGGCGTGCTGCCAGGAATCTAGATGCGCTCGCGTCGCATCGCCTGCTCGCCGACTGGGGCGCTCGAATGCTCGACAGCGACCACGAACTCTTCGGTCCTCTCGAGTATAACATGGGGACGGTTTGGGGGTTCGTTACCGGGTTTGCGAGCTGGGCCCTCTACAACTACGACCGGCCTCACGCCGGATATGCTGCGTTGTACGCGAATGCACGCTCGACGTTTCAGTTCGCCCTGGGCCGCAACCCGGAACTCATGTCGGGAGCTTTCTTCCGCACGCTCGACACCACGGTCCCACACCAGTTCTTTGCCACCAGCATGATTCCGACTCCCCTGTTCCGAGGACTGTTGGGACTGTCCGCGGACGCGCCGCGGAACTCACTGCTGTTTGCGCCTAACCTTCCGGCGGATTGGGATATGGTCGCGATCAGCGACTATCCCGTGGGCGCCAGTAGACTCGACATCGAAGTGACCCACAGTTGGTGGAAGCCTGGCGCTACGGAAGGCGATCCGCCTACAGCACAGCTCACCGCGAGGTTCCAGCGCCGCGGAGATGGTGAGCCGCTGCATCTTCGCTTCGCGCCGGCGCTTCCACCGGGGTCGGAAGTCACACAGGCTTTGATCGATGGCCTGGCCGCACCGATCGAAGTCACGACGACTGCAGCCGGTCAGCGCCCGTCGATCTCTGTGACTGTCGGCGACGATGCTGTGATTACGATCGCCTACCGACCGGGTATCGCCGTGATCCCGCGGCGCCCTCATCCTCCGGTCGGATACGTGAGCGCCGCTTTACGAATCATCAGTCATCGCTACGACGGCGCAACCGGCGAGTATGTACTGCGAGTCGAGGGACTAGGGGGGCGAGAGTACGGAATCGATCTGGTCAGCCCCCTTGGCACCCCGCGGGATGTGCAGGGAGCCACTCTTCAGGAGCGCGGGCGCGGGGAGCACCACCTTAGAGTTACAATAGACGGTCCGAGCGATCGCTACAACGAGAGTACCATTCGTTTCAAGAACCCCTAGAGAAGCCGATGTCACGACCCGAGAGACACCGACCCGATTTCGATGAGTATTTCATGGGCCTTGCCATGGCCGTTCGCACGCGCGCCAACTGTCTAGGCAGTCGCGTGGGTGCCGTCATCGTGAAGGGCCATCGAGTTCTGGCCACAGGTTACAACGGCACACCGTCCAAGATGCCGAACTGTATGGACGGCGGGTGTGAGCGGTGCGCCAATCCTGACAAATTCGAGTCTGGCCAGGGTTACGATCTGTGCATATGCGTCCATGCAGAACAAAACGCTTTGCTGGCCGCTGCGCGTTTCGGGATATCGGTGGAGGGGGGTACGGTCTACTCGACGATGCGACCCTGCTTCGGCTGCACCAAAGAACTATTGCAGGCGGGGGTGGAGCGCGTGGTGTACATCCATGACTGGAAACACCCCGACCCTAAGTTCCAAGTCGAGTACGGCCGCATCCAGGCTCGCTTCCCCGGAGGGATCAACCAGCTGAGCATGCCGGACCCCGAGAGCGCCTGGGCACAACCGGCAAAGCGGGCCTCGACCTAGCCAGGGCAGCAGCCAAGCCTCAGTGCAGGTGGATCCAAGCCGTAGCGAAGCCGGAGATGAACTGCCAGTCGTCGATCCGGCCTACGGCCCCCTGCTCTACGCCTGGGCCGGTCTCTCCTCTAATATCTCGCGGGGCGGCCCAACTGTAGCTCGCTCCGAATTCCAGAGCAGCAGCCGAGCTGAGGCGAACGCTCAGGCCACCATGGGCGCCGGCACCAAAGGAACCTGCCGTTAGCTTTAGCTCTTCAGCCCGCAGCGGGTCATCGAAGGACAGGTAGTTGTAAAGTCCGCGGGCCCCGACGAAAGGCCGCAGAGAGGATTGCGGCAGAAAATAGCGCGTAAACGCCAAGGACACCTCCAAGAAGCGCCCGTTGTCGAACTCGTCGAAGTTCCCCAAGAACACGTAGTCGCCGCCCAGCGTCACCCCCCACTTCTCCGCAAACCAATTCACTGCGACGCGGGCACCGTACCCGTTCGGGTCAACCGAGCTTGCAGCGCCGTCCAAAGTCATCTGCCAATCCGCCTTGCCTGCGACGACGCCGAGGTCCAAGTACAGTCCTCGCTGGAGTCGGTAGCCACCGAACGGCTCGTACTCCCGTTCGGTCCTTCTTCTACTGGCATCGACGGCGCCGGCGGCACCGAGTCTGAGGCCGATACTCAGCGGGACAGCCTGATCGCCTTTGACTACCACGTGCGCCGTTTCCGTACGTTCGTAACCACGCATTCCCCAAACTTGGTGCGCCCCCGGCGTAACATCACTCACCGTGAGCGGCCGGCCCGTGCTGCACGTGCCGACAGATCCGCGTGCAGCATCGTCCAGAAACACGCGGACATCGTCATGCAGACAAGTCACGACGATGTCGCCGCGATGCTCGACCAACTCGGCATCGAGGCGCCTGTCCTCAGCGTGTTCGAGCACGAAGCTCGCCTCGAAAGGCGTGAAACCCATCTTTTCGACCCTTACATCATGCTGACCGGTCACGATGTCCCCGCCACGCCACGGGGTAGTGCCCACCCTTTCACCGTCCAGGTAGACGACGGCTTCAACCGCGTTCGACGTCACCCGGACGGTCCCAACGCCACGCTCAAGGACTATGTCCCTGCGAGTCATACTGCGCGGGGCCACATCAACGTAGTCGCTGAACGGTCGGTAGCCCGGGGCCGTCACTGTGAGCAGATGCTGTCCCGCCGCCGTCGTCGTCGTGACCGGCGCAGGCACAACGACGCGACTATCGATCTGCACCCACGCTTGGGTTCCGTCCTCAGTCAGGACGTCCACGCGCAACTCGCCCAGCCGATCCACAGGAATAGAATCGCCGGATGGACGACCGTAGGCGACCACTCCAGCCACCGGCAGCAAATCGCTCACTGGATCGAGAGACGGCGGTGGCACCACTACGCTCCAAGTACCCAGTATCTCGCCCGGTGAGAACTCTGTGGCACCGGCGGCTACAACCAGTTTGAGACGAAGCTCGGTTCCGCTCCTGACGGGAAGCACCGAGCCCTCGAGGACACCGCCCGCCGTCTGAAACTGCCCCACCACATCGCTGGCGCGGCAGAACGGCGCCTCATCGGTGTAACAGGCTTCTAGCTCAGCGAGGATGCGTTGGCGTGCGGCTTGGTCGATGACACGAACGCGCTGGGTAGCCAGAGCGCCGCTGAGTCGGCGCTCCAGAAGATCGCTGGCTTGCACGCGATAGCCGCGCTCGTCGTGGAGCACGTGAAGGACCAGCAGAGGTTCGTAACGCTCCAAATCGGTGATGTCGGCCCGCATCTCCGTCACCAGCCGGCCGAGGTAACCATCCAGTTGGTCACGTGAAGGTACGTCCTCTTGAGCATCGGCGTTCAGCGAGCCCAAGACTACCAGAAGCAACACGGCCAGATTCGTTCGTAGTGCGATTCGGAGCGACACTTTAGTTCTCCTCCGCTCCCTGGTAGCCGCGAAGTAGCCTCAAGGCGAGATCGCCCATCTCATCTCCAAGCCGCCGGAGCGCCTCCTCGTTGGCCGCCTCCTGGGTGGCACCCAAGCCATTCACGGGTGGCACCCTCCCTTGCACACGTCCTGCCTCCCCGTCCAGCGTCAGTAGCCCACGGGCCTTGGCCGCAAACAGGACCCCTGTCCTTGAATCCTCTTCTACCATACAGGCGACCTCAATCCTTAAAGCGCCCCCGCCTTCAACGAGGATCTCTGCCCCTGCTCGCTCCAAACGGCCCCGCAGTAACTCGATCGCCCTATCGCACTCGCTGCCTCCGGTCACCGAGACGGTCACACGCAGCGGGGCGCCCACTTCAAAGCCCACCGAGTGGTCGAGGAGTTCACCCACCACCCTCGCCAGTCCACCGGCCTCTCTAGGAACGCGCCCAAGATACTTGGAGATGTCCGGACGCACCGTGAGCCGTCCGCTTTCCCCCGCCGGCAACGTGCCCATTTCACAGACTGCACGTCCGTCATTGCCGGCAACGACAGCCACTCGCCTCTGCCAAAGGAGGCATTCCAGAGGCAAACCTTCGGCAGGAATGCTCTGGTACATCGCCTGGACTTCGACCTTGGCGCCTTCGATCCGGCCTGTGAGCGAGAGAGGCGCAACGAGGTCGCGCGCCAACCCGGCCAGCTGATCGAGGTGTTGGCCACGGGCGAAGTTCTCCGGCACGGCCACTTCAACAGCCGCGACGAGCACACCGTTCATCGCATTGCGCCAACGGCCGTCCAAAGCTGCGCGCTCCACCTTCAGCGAGGCACCGCTGACGATCTGAGTCGAGCGGGCCGTGGTCTCCTCGATCCTCGCCCTCTCGGCTTCAGCCGTCTGGCGTGGGTAGGTGAGCAGAGTGCTCACAAGGTAGGACCGGCCCCAGCTCTCCTGACGGATCTCGTAGTACGTGTTGCTACGTCTCACATCAGAGAGGAAAAAATCGCTGTCGAAGTGGGTCGATGACCCGCCACGACGCGCCTCTTCCGTGTTGGAGCTGTAAACATAGGAGGAGAAGCGGCCGCCCACCCAGGCGGTCACATCGATTAACGCTTCGGCGCGCGCGCAATCGAGCGCTTCCTGGTAGGACGGAAGATCCGTGCAGGTGCCGACGAAGTACAGCTGATCGCGCGCCGCAGGCGCCTGCTCGACCCAGGCGGGCCGCTCGGGAGCCGACCGCTCCAGTACCTTGGAGCTACTACCGCAAGCTACGACGAGACACGAGACCGCCCAGGCTAACGCCCAGCGGCTCACCCTCTGATCTCGTCCAGCCTCTGTATCGCTTCGTCAATGAACTCCTCGGCCGTGCTGTCGCCGTTGTCCTGCGCCTGCTTCTTTAGCTCCTGCAGCGCACGCGCCTGAGCCATGTGGTACTCTTGCTCAGGGACTTTGAGCAACACAAAGCCGTTGTAGCGGTACTCGACGCCGTACCCCGTCTTGACGGCGACCTTCTCGTAGTAGCGCTCCTCCGTCTCAGCGCCGGACATGCTGACCTGTTTCACGGCCAGCTCTTGGAAGTTTCGAGCGTACTGGTCCAGCTGGTCCTTGCCGCCGACCTCACTCGCCTGCAGCAGCGAGCTCCAGACGCTCATCACGCTCTCGCCCATCTCCTGCATCGCTTCCGCCTTGGCCATACGCAAGCAGAGCGCGTAATCGGTGAAACCCTCTTCGCCACCGGAGAAGAACTTCATCCCGTCGTCGTCCTTCGGCGGATCGACGACCCAATCAGGCCGACTTCCTTCGCTCCTCTCGACGATGACTTCGGAGCCGACCGGAGCCTCATCGAGATCCTGTACTTTGGAACCGCCGCAGCCGAGCGCGGCGCCAAGCGTGGCTATGGCGAGAAGTCTAGGAACGTGAACTCGAAGGGTCATGGGAACCTCCTGGGCAGGTGTGTGCCAGTCATAACGTATGCTCGCTACCGCCGAAGACTGGGTCAAGTTCCAGCCCAGGCGGCGGCGACCGCTCCATGCTGTTGCAGGCCCTATCCCGGCGGGCCCGATCAGCCTGCCGCAGCAACGCTCCCAACGCTCATTACACTTATACACGGAGGGCGGCTGTGCAAGTTCCAGCGGGCTTTCGGTATGATGGGAAGCCTGGTTGAGCGCGGGGACTGACAGAACGGAGCATCCGCGGCCTCAGCGAGCGAACAGGGGAAGCAGGGCCATCGCCGTCGACCACGCCTGGTCCGAGGTTACTCCGATGCAGCGAAGCTCCTCGCCGTGCAAAACCTCGGGCCAAGCCCCAAGAGCACAGGTTTTGTAGAGCGACGCGACTTGTCGCCAATGCCGGTCGGCGGATTCCACTCGTCCCGCAATACGCTCCGCCACACTCGCCCAACCGGTGTAGAGCGGCCAGATCGAGCCGCTGTGATAGCCAGCCGGCTCGTAGTCTGGATCGGAGCGCGGCACCGGCCTGACTCCCCAGTCCGCCGTGAAGTCGGCCCCGGCGACTCTGTCTAGCCACCTCGAGCACCGCTCCGGAGTAACGGCTCCGAACATCAGCGGCACGGCGGTCATCACGGTCTCCGCCATGTTTCTCGATCCGTCAACTCCGCGGCCGGTCGCGTAGCGGCCTTCCAGCGGATCATAAAAGGAGAGCTCCAAGCTCGCCCGCGCGGCGGCTGCCCGATACGCCAGCTCGTCAGCGAACTCGCTCTTGCCCAGGGCTCGAGCGCACACCTCCAACTCAGTCAGCGCGCCCGCCCACACACCCGCCAAGTACAGCGAAACGTGGTTCTCGCCCAAGCGCCCGAACTCGACCCAGCCGTGGCCCACTCCAGTGTTCTCAATCAGACCGTCTCCGTCCGTATCCGTCAAAAGACAGAACTCGTAGGCCTTTAAGATCCGCGGCCATTCCCGCTCGAGGATCGCCCTGTCGCCGGTTGCCGCGTGGTAGCGAGCAGCAAGCAACAGATACATGGGGGTCGAATCGGCCGCGTCATAGTGGACAACCCCACTGGTCGTGCACTCGTGCAGGATCTTCCCAGTGATGTCCTGGTGCCGACCCAAGAACTGCAGTGTCTCCCGAGCCGCCTCCCATTGCCCTATCGCCAGGCAGGCCAGGGCCGTCCAGCAGGCGTCCCGTCCAAAGAACCAGGAGTAGCCGGGGCGCCCGTCTCCGAAGTCCCCCGGCCGCGAACGACCGTACCCAGCGACCAGACACGTACCCAACCCCGGGACGTGAACTCGATAGCTGCCCAGTCGGTAGGCGGCCCAGCTGACCGCTTCCCGCAACGCCTGGTCCTCGATCCCGGCCGTGGACAACCAATCGCATTGTGTCACATCACTATAAGACAACGACTTATGGATACTGGACATGGTGTCCGCCAGGTGCTCCTGTGCTCCTGCGCCGCATACTATTATCCGTGTTGGGCCAGACAACTCCATCTCCGCAGTCACACGGATGCGGGATCTGTCTTCGTCCGACGTGTCCAGAACTGTAAGGCTGAAAGGACGGGGCTCTATCCTGACACCCAGCCACTCGCCAGTGTCCGTGGACACTCCAACAGCCGCGGCGTCCTGAGCATAGGACAGTCCGCCTGCGGACCAGGCCGGGTACGGCCACATCAGCCTCATGTCGCTCTCTAGTGTCCAGACAACTTGTGTAGGTGTGTCCGCGAACATCTCCGACAGCACCAGCGGTTGATCCCTAGCGACAAACGTCCTCTCGTGGACAGTGTGTCCACGCAGATCCAGGGTTCGCTCCACGGCACCGGGACTGACCCGAAAGTGACTGGCCGTCGCCACTAGAGGCTCCTTGCCACCCTTGTCCGCAGCTGTCAGAGCCCACTTGCTTACAGCTCGATTGGGGTGGAACCAGATCTCCTCGTGTCCAGTTCGTTCGCGGCCAACAAGAAGTGTCCGTGAACCTGCCAGTGTGTACTCGTTGTCCGTCGCAGCTCTCGCCAAGGTGAGGGCCGGGTCTGTCAACAGGGGCTTGCCAATCCGGGGCGGCAGAGGTACCCGCTCTCCCTTTCTCAGGCCAAGCTTCGGCGGTGTCCATGCGCCACCGAGGTCGCGGACACTGTGTCCATTTGGCGCCAAGCGTCGTACCGCGTTGCGGATGAGGCACTCGAGATGAGGTCTGAAAGTAGGATCCGGAGAGGCGAAGTATACGTAGCCGCCAATACATACAGCCCACCCGTCCTCAACCGCGTACTCCCAAGCCAAGCGGCGGCCCGCATTCATGGCAATGAAAGACTTCTCGACCGCCACTGCTCGACCGCCCTCCGGCCAGCGATCACCAGCATAGGCATAGCGGACAAATCGCTCGCCCAGGCTGGGCGCCCAGGTGTAGGCACCGCTCCCCAGCCCGTTGAACAGCGGATGTCCTCTAAAGCTCTGGAGACCCCGCATGGGACGCCGCTGGCTGAACCCTGACGGGGAGTCGCCCTCTGACTCCCCCCAACTGGACACAGTGACCTCATCAGGCTGAACCGTCTCCCAACCCAGCTGAGTGGGGAGCATCACGGCGGCCAGCGTAGCGAGAAGGCCACCTCCACGGCGAACATGGGCATCGATCACCCTCAGCTCGGCATCTCCAAGCCCGGGCGGCTCGGTCCAATGCAGCCAGAGCGTGAAACGGTGGTCGGTCAACGAACCGGGAAGGTCTGCCACTCCGAGCTCCCGCGCCTCCACGTCCGGCAGGGCGCACAGCCAGGCGAACGCCGCACCGCTCTCGGCAGACGCAGGGGTGTCCGGCCGCAGGAAAAGGACCGTTTGACCCTGGGAAGGTCCTTCGAGAGCATTGTCCATGGATTGGCTCACACCATTAGGATGCAGCCCGCACTCGCGTTCCCGAAAGGGGCCAAGATACGCCCCCGTGCTTGCCCTCCATTGCCGAACAAACACCGAAGGTATATAGTTGGCCATGAGTCCAGCACCGATCCGGGGGCGGGGAACCGTCCACAACCCAGCCAATCGCTTCGAGAGGTTCGCCCTAGTCAGGGACGGCTGGCGAGACCCGGAGGATCCCGATCCTCATACCGTGTTCCTGTGGGACCACTCTCGGTCGGCGGTCGCATACAACGACAGCCCAGACGTCCCTTTCGACGCCAGTATCAACCCCTACCGAGGTTGCGAGCACGGGTGTGTCTACTGCTATGCCCGCCCCAGTCACGAGTATCTCGGCTTCTCGGCAGGCTTGGACTTCGAAACGAAAATCCTGGTCAAGGAAGGGGCACCAGAGCTCCTCAGAGCAGCGCTGTCCTCACCTAGCTGGAAGCCGCAAACCATCCTGATGAGCGGCGTCACCGACCCTTATCAGCCGGTCGAGCGGCGGTTTGCGATCACGCGTCGCTGTCTGCAGGTCCTCCTCGAGTTCCGAAACCCTGTGGCCATCGCGACGAAGAGTTATCTGGTGACACGCGACATCGATATCCTGAGTCAGCTAGCGGAGCATAATGCCGCTGGAGTCTCTCTCACGCTGACGACGCTGGACGAGGGTCTCGCGCGCGCCGCCGAGCCTCGCGCCTCATCACCCAGGCTCCGTCTTCGAGCGATCGCGCGACTGGCGGACGCAAGAATCCCGGTCGGCGTCACGATCGCGCCTGTGATCCCAGGCCTGACCGACCACGAGCTGCCGCAAATCGTAGAGGCCGCAGCTCAAGCAGGCACGCGCTTCGCCGGATTCATCATGCTACGTCTGCCTCACGGTGTAGCTCCGCTTTTCGAAACCTGGCTAGAGCAGCACTTCCCCAACCGCAAGGAGAGAGTGTTGAACCGGATTCGTGAGGTACGCGGCGGCCTACTTTACGACTCCAGCTACACAGCGCGCGGAAGAGGGAAGGGAGTCTATGCCCAGCATATCCAACGGCTCTTCAGGGTGGCCTGCAGGAAGTCAGGCCTCGACCGCGCAGCGCCAATTATGTCGACCGATGCGTTTCGCCGACTGGGCCGCTCCGGGCAGCTGGAACTCTTGGCAAGCGAAGCGGCAGCTGAATCGGGAAGCCCCGGGGCGCGCTTCAGAGAGTAGCTTCCAGCGGCTCCCCAATCTGCCCATCGCCCACGAGCTTTCCGTCCACGTGCACGGCGAATTGCCCGTCCTCGATCGCCACGTCCATCTGATGACCGCGGAAGGGAAGTCGCGACAACTGCAGTGAGCGGATGTCGAACGGAAATGGGTCAACAGTGAACCCATCGCCATCGCTCGGCCGAAAGCCCGCTACGTGCTTCACGATCAAGTCGTTCACCCAAGAGTGCTGGTAGTCATCGATGCCACGGTAGAGCGATGGATGTCCTGTATCCGGATTGTAGTGCTCGTAGCAGTTTGGTCTGGCTGGATCTCCGTTGTGGAACATCATGTGGATGAACTTCCGGATGAACTCCGCTGCCGTCGTGCGCAGTGAAGGGTCGTGCTCGATAGCCGTTCGCGCGATCGCCTCAGCAACGTGAGAGTTCGCCATCGGCCAGACCCGGCCGTTCCAAGGACAGTTGTGCCGCTTGCCCTTCCACTCGGCGTCCGGGCTGTAGTAGGGATCATCGGCGCTCGTCGATGGCACAGGATGGCTCGTCCAGAACTCTTTAGGGTTCAAAACGTGTTGCCGCAGGCCAGCCACGTGCCCAGTGCCGACAAGATCTGTAAAGTATGGATAGAAACTGACCGCCGCCTTCGCGCTTATCCGCTTCATGCCGCGCGGATCAACATCGTTGAACATGCTGTTCTCGTCATCCCACATGAACTCGTGGATCGCCGTAGCCGTGCGATCAGCGGTGGCAGTCCAAAGCGCAGCATCGCCGAACTCGTGCAGCCGACCGGCGATAGTCGCTAATGCCCGTTGTAGTCGATAGGCGTAGACAGTGGAATCGACGCCCTTCAGGCGAATTAAGTTGCCCCATGTTTCGCCATCCGCATCCGAACTTACCGCCATGTAGCGGCTCATGTATTCCTGACCGGTCTCGTAGTGGTCCAAGACATCACAAAGACCGGACCCGTCCCTATCGCGCTCCCGTTCCAGCCATTCCGCATACGACGCAAGTGGCCGATAGACAGCACGAAGGAAATCGAGATCGGGATGCACGGCGTCTACAGCGAGAGCGGCCGCGCCCCAGTCGGCGAAGTAGAAGTCGGTGTTCTTCAGGTGGTTCAGATAGAGGCGACCATGTAGTTGCCCACTCTCCCTCTGACTCGTTAGAAAATTCAATATCACTCCACGGGCACGATCGGGATTGGGCAGCCAACGCAGTTCGCGGGCGTGGCACTGAGCGCTGTAGGCGATGGGCACGTGGAAGTAGCCGATCCCTTCACAGCAGCCCGAATAGCGATAGTTCCCAATGCCGCCCTCGTGGCCACAAAGCCGCAGACCGTACCAGCGGTAATACCAGTAGTGCTCTATGAAGGGGTCAGAGCACGCGAGCGTCGGTGCCTCATCGAAGAACGCGTGCCAAAGCGCCCGGCTCGACCCGCCGGGATCGGTGCTCGCAGCTTGATTGACCACCTGTGGTGACTTCGCGACCGGCGCGTGTTCCTCGACGTAAGCCGCGTGTAGACCAACTGTCCCACCTCCATCGACACCCTCGGGCCAGACATGGGCTTCCAAGCTGACCGTGGTCACATCGCGAGCCGGCACGACGATTTCGGCAAGCGCTGCAAGGAAGAGGCTTCCGTGCTGACTGACCCCGCCGACTTGGCTCACAGTCTTCACACCACTCCGCCACTTCTCGGGAAAGGGCGTTAACTCCCAGTACGGACCCTCCAGCGCACCCTCCGACAGATAAGCGGCGGCGGCAACACCGTTATCGGAAGAGGCTTCCATATTCACTCCGACTGTAAGTCTACCGCCGTGACGATCAGTCAGATCGCGATGGAACCTCGCTGAGCCTGGCGATACCTGAACCGTTGACAGGTCTAGTCCCTCTGCCGGCTGAGATGTCCATGCCACGGCCAGCAGCTTCCGAGGTACCTTGCCCAGATTCCGCAGCTTCCATTCCGACATGAAATGCCCACCCGGCAGTACGGATCGGTGCTCCCAACCTTCCAACTCGTTTTCCAGCTCGTAGTGCGCGACTAGTTCCGCCGGCGACCAGCGACGGCTAACCTGGCGCATCGATAGCGGTCCCGCAGGCACCTCAACGTCGCCGCTCATAAAGGTGACCGTGAAGACGGGGGCGAGTCGATAGTGAAACACATCGGCTTCATCCCAGAAGCCGGGGAATTCAAGCCAGCGGGGGAAGCGCGGCGCGAATATGATCCCACCACCGGAGCCGAGGTAGTGCTTATCGAGGCGTTCCAGTAAGAGCAGTGGGCTAGTCATGCTACCCCTCTTCGCCGGAGGGCTCTACAGAAGGTGGGTATTGCGGGAACCAATCGTCAGGTCAGACTTTGTCTCGTGACCTGTCTCCCAACTCGACACTAGATCGAGGCTCGAACGATGTCAACGACTGACTCTACGAGCGATCGTCCCATCAGCGAAGCCGCCCAAGCGGCTTTCATGAGAACGTTCTCGAGCAGCCCGCAATGGGTCTCCCGCGCACCGGGAAGAGTGAATCTCATCGGCGGACACGTGGATTACAACGACGGTCTCGTGCTACCGGCTGCGGTCGAGATGGATACCCACGTCGCGTTCGAAACGCGAGACGACCGTCGCGTTCGCGCTTACTCGGCAGTATTCGACGAGGTGATTCAATTCGACATCGACGATCTAGAGCCCGGATCGATTTCAGGCTGGGCGAAGTATCCTGCAGGTGTTGCCTGGGCGATGGGTCAGATTGGCCTTCAGTTGAAGGGCTTGGACGCCGCCGTCGCCAGTAACGTGCCTATAGGTGCCGGTCTTTCGTCATCGGCGGCGCTCGAAATCTCGTTCGCCGCCGCCTTCCTCACCAGCTCGGAGCTCGACCTTACTGGCTTAGAGCTGGCCAAGCTCGCCCAGGCAGCGGAAAGCCAATATGTAGGAGTTCGCTGCGGAATGATGGACCAAGCCACCTCTGCCTGCGCCGAGGCGGGTATGGCGCTCCTCCTCGACTGCCGTTCGCTGGAAATCCGGCAAGTGCGCTTGCCGGAAGGTGTACGCATTGTTGTTCTCTGCACGGGAGTGAAACGCGAGCTTAGCAATTCCGACTACAATGAGAGGCGCCGAGAATGCGAGGAAGCGTCCGGCCGCCTGGCTGCAGTTGACAACGACATCCAGTCACTGCGAGACGTTTCGCCAGAGCGACTGCACGCTTTGCTGCGCCACCTGCCCCCTCCACTCGACCGTCGAGCCCGCCACGTGGTGGGAGAAATCGAGCGCGTCCGTCTCGCGGCATCAGCCCTAGAACAGGGTGAGACGGAGCGCTTCGGAGAGCTGATGTTCGCATCGCACCGCTCGTCTCGAGACGACTACCAGGTGAGCATCGACGAGTTGGACTCCCTGGTAGAGCTGGCGCGTCAGGCTCCCGGAGTGATTGGCGCCCGGCTGACGGGTGCCGGTTTCGGCGGCTGCACCGTCAATCTGGTCAGTGCGGCGCTGGTCGATGCCTTCCTAGCCCATGTGACGAGGGGTTATCGGAAACTCTACGGGTGCGACCCCAAAGCCTTCGTGACACAAGCGTCCCAAGGTATGACGCTCCAGCCTGTGGGCTTGTAGCATAGCCAACGCTGGCAACGGCAGCGCGCCAACCCTATCTTGCGACCCCATGTCCGATTTTCCCTCCCGCTTCAGGCAAGCCGCGCGCTCCGGCACCTCGGTCGTCGAAGCACCGAGTGTACGTGACAGTGTTACAACCTTTGCACGCTCCGTGGTCGTCGGCCTCAGCGACGAGCCGAAGTGGCTACATTGCCGGTTCCTCTACGATGCTGCAGGAAGCCGACTATTCGAGGGCATCACCGACCAGCCGGAGTACTATCCCACGCGGACCGAGGCCTCGATTCTGGCGAACAGCGCTGGCAAGATTAGGGAGATCACCGGGCCGCGTACGCTGGTCGAGCTAGGCTCCGGCTATTCGGTGAAGACCGAGTACCTCCTATCGGCCTATTCCGCTGGCGGCGCACCGGTCCAATACATACCCGTGGACGTGAGCGTCAGCGCCTTGCACGAGGCCAATCGACTGATCTCGGACAGCTTCTCTGAGGTGCGGTTCACCGGCATATACGGGACTTACGCCAGCGCTTTCCCGGTTTTGCGGCAGCTTTCTCCGCAAATGCTGGTCTTCTTGGGTAGTACGATCGGCAACTTCAACGAGACAGAAGCAACAGCATTTTGGCGCAGCATCGCCGACCACCTCCCGGCAGGCGACTTTTTTCTACTAGGTGTCGATCTGGCGAAGGATGTCCAGGTTCTTGAGGCGGCCTATAACGACGCGGCCGGCATCACGGCTCGCTTCACCAACAACTACTTCGCACGAATCAACCGAGAGCTTGGCGCGAGCATTAACCTCGACGCCATTGAGCATGTAGCGACTTGGAACGCCCAGCTTAGCCGCATGGAGATTTTCGGGCGCTTCCAGACTACACAGCAGATCCACGTAGCGCCTCTAGATGAGACTTTCGAGATCAAGGCCGGAGAGCAGATTCTACTCGAGATCAGTCGGAAGTTCCGTTTGCCGGAACTGACGGACGAGCTCTCACGTTTCGGGTTCGAGGCCAGGCAGACCTTCACTGACGACAAGGAGTGGTTTGCCCTGCTTTTGCTCGAACGGATCGATGACGCGATCATTCGCGCGCCGGCTGAAACGCTTGTTCGATAACAAATGGATGAGGTCACCATGAGCCGTCAGGCGACGGCGGCGAGTTCTATGGTTCAGGAACGAGACGGACTTTGCGGCATCTGCCCCGCTGGCTGCTGGGTGACCGTCACAGTGGAAGGTAACCAGATCCAGAGCGTGCGCCCTCAGGATCACCCGTTGGGGATGATCTGCACGAACGGCGCCCACTCGGCGGAAATCGTACATGACCCCGACCGCCTGCGCTACCCGATGCGCCGCGTCGGTCCCAAGGGCACGCACGAGTTCGAGCGCATCTCCTGGGATGATGCTTTCGAAATCATCGTCGAAAGACTTCAGACGCTCAAATCACGACACGGACCGGAGAGTACGGCCATCTACACAGGTCGTGGCAGCTTCGAGTTGTCGCTCTGCGATGTCTTCCAGCCAGCCGACGTGGCGATCTCATCAGCATCCAGCGTTCTCTTTCCATTCGGGTCACCCAATACGCTGGGCGTCGGAGCTCTATGCTACGTTTCGTTCGCGATGATCGCGCCACATACGACGTTCGGCGAATATTACCACACTCTGGACCACGATATCGAGAACGCCGAGCTGGTCGTGATCTGGGGAGCGAACCCCGCCACCGACTCGCCGCCGCTGGCCCACGAGCAGATAAAGAAGGCGGTGCTCCGAGGCGCCGAAGTCATCTGTATCGACCCTCGGCGCAACCACACCGCCCGCGAGGTGGGTGCCCAGTGGATCCCCATTCGGCCCGGGACCGACGGCGCTTTGGCCCTCGGCCTCATCAACGTACTCATCGAGGAAGAGCTTTTCGACGAGGCATTTGTGAGAGACTGGACGCGAGGTTTCGATAGCCTCAGGAACTATGTCCAGCACTTCCGCCCTGAGGTCGTTGAGGACCTTACCGGTGTCCCCGCGGCCACGGTCCTCGACCTCGCTCGTCGGATCGCACGGGCCCGCGGCGCCTGTCCAATCATGTACACCGGCCTCGAGTACTCCGACAGTGGTGTGCAGGCGATCCGCGCCGTATTCACGCTCTGGGCCCTGGCCGGTCAACTCGATGTCCCCGGTGGCCTAGTCATACGCATGCGGGAGAACCAGTTCCCGATCAACCGCCGTGGGCTGATCCCGAACCCCAACGTCAAGAAGGCCCTGGGCCGCGACCGCTTCCCAGTGTACAGCCTCTACCGCGGCGAGTCCCACGCTATCGCATTACCCGACTCCGTACTGAAAGGCAAGCCTTACAAGATCCGCGGGTTGGTGATCCTGGGTGGGTCGATCGTCACGGCCTGGCCCGAGCCGTCGATCTGGCGCGAGACGCTGAACGAGCTCGACTTCCTCGTCAGCATCAATCGATACCACACTGCGGACTCGGCTTATGCCGACATCGTGTTGCCCGCGACAACCGGGTACGAGATCACTTCGTACATGACTTACGGACCGGTCTTCAAAATTCGAGAAAAGGTCATCGAGCCGGTGGGGGAAGCGCGGAATGACTACCTGATCCTGACGGAGCTCGCCGAGCGACTCGGGTACGGCGACAAGTATCCTCGCAGCGAAGAAGACCTGCTGCGCTACGTACTCGAGGGATCCGGATTTAGTCTGGAAGAAGTGCAGGCCGGTGGCGGGGAAGTGCAGATCCCAGCGGTGATGATGCAGTACAAGAAGTGGGAGAAGGGGCGCCTTCGGGCCGATGGGGCGCCGGGGTTTAGGACGCCGACGGGGAAGTTCGAAATCACCTCGACGATCCTGGAAGAGCACGGCTACGATTCTCTGCCCGTCTACACCGAGCCTCAGGAAGGCCCACTGGCTCAACCGGCGCTGGCACAGCAGTACCCGCTCGTCTTCAACTCCGGAGCACGAATCTTCGCCGATTTCCGCAGCCAGCATCACGGAGTGAAGGGGCTCAGCCGCAAGGCGCCTGTGCCGCTGGCGGCGATGAACACGGCCGACGCGACGGCGCGCGGGATCGCAGACGGCGACTGGGTTTGGGTGACCACACCCCGAGGCAGGCTCAAGTACCGGGCGCGCGTTTCCGATGACATTGTGCAGGGCGCTATAGACGCCAACATGGGAGGAGGCGGTCCGTTAGGTCCGAAGGAATGGCAGGACTGCAACGTGAATGACCTGACCGATATCAACCGCTACGATCCGATCTCAGGCTTCCCAGTGTACAAGGCTCTGCTCTGTGACGTGATGAAGGCCGAAGGCGGCGACGGCACGGAAGGCGTTGCCGACGATCAGAGCGAAGCAGTAATCTCGACAGTATCGAGGTCAGCGAAACCGCAGCGCCAGGTCTATCTCGACCACAACGCCACGACTCCGGTGGACCCGGAAGTGCTGGAGGCCATGAGACCGTTCCTGGAAACGGCCTATGGCAACCCTTCCAGTATCCACAGCCGCGGGAACGAGGCCCGCGATGCGGTCGAGGCGGCGAGACGAAAGGTCGCGCAGACGCTCAACTGCACGGCGCGCCGTGTTGTGTTCACCGGCGGCGGCTCGGAGTCGGACAACCTCGCGATAAAAGGCGTAGCCTTCGCCAAGCGTGACGAGGGGACTCACATCGTCACGACTACAGTGGAGCACCCCGCGGTACTGAGAACTTGCGAAGCGCTAGCCGATGTCGGCTTCGACATCTCCTATCTAGAGGTGGACGAGGAGGGCCTTCTCGATGCAGAGGCGCTGGCCAGCGCCATCACGCAGAAGACAATCCTCGTTAGCGTGATGATGGCGAATAGCGAGGTGGGAACGATCAATCCGATCGCCGAGCTAGCGGCCGTTGCCCGAAAACACGGCGCTCTCTTTCACACCGATGCGGTGCAGGGGCTCGGCAAACTGTCGATCGATGTGCAGGAACTCGGAGTCGATTTGCTATCGCTCTCAGGTCACAAGGTCTACGGCCCCAAAGGCGTCGGTGCGCTGTACGTACGACAGGGGGTAGAGCTTTATCCCTTGATTCACGGCGGCGGCCAGGAGCGGAAGCTGCGGGCAGGCACTGAAAACGTCGCGGGCATCGTCGGCTTCGGTAAGGCTTGTGAGCTGGCGGAGCGCCGCCTGAATCACAACGAGATGGACCGCGTGCGCAAGATGCGCGATGACCTGGAGGCGGGCGTCCGAAGGATCGTACCGGAGGCACGCTTAAACGGCCACCCCGAGCATCGCCTCCCCAACACCGTAAACATGACGCTCCCCGGAATGAGGGGCGAGTCGCTCGTCCTCTTCCTCGACCGCCACGGCGTCTGCTTCTCTTCGGGCTCCGCGTGCAAGTCCGGCAACCCGGACCCGTCGCACGTTCTGACCGCGATGGGCCTGAGCGATGAGGATGCCCACTGCGCGGTTCGCATGTCGCTGGGTGTAGGGAACAGCCCAGAAGACGTGGAGTACGTGCTCGAAAGTCTTACTCAGATCGTCGACGACCAGCAGAGCAGCGTGCGCTTCGTCGGTTGCCGCTAGACAGCTCGCACAGAAGGACATTCCAGCCTCGCTTGCGCGTTCCTTCCTTTCGGATACAGCTTACGGTCGACTTCGGGAGCCAAACCCACCTCATCCCACGCGGAGCAGCCGACTGTGGCGAGCGGAATTCGAGACTTCCTGAAGGAGCTCAAACGGCGCAAAGTATACCACGTCGCCGTGGTCTACGCGGCCATTGCTTTCCTCATATGGCAGGTCGCCGACATCGCATTCCCGGCCCTGGGCCTCCCGGATAGCGCGATGACCTTCGTGCTCGTGCTGACGGCCCTGG
>Ga0209536_100000112_pt1 | contig 116497 bp, 111 predicted proteins | sample DeeMarSeWOR28_12_FD_187461 | JGI IMG/M metagenome (GOLD analysis project Ga0209536, IMG submission 187461) | Marine sediment microbial communities from White Oak River estuary, North Carolina - WOR-2-8_12 (SPAdes) (version 2) | ecosystem: Environmental > Aquatic > Marine > Intertidal zone >...
CCCGTGCACCGGTCTCATCGCCCGAGCGCCGAGAGGCCGACGTGCCCGACGGCCACGGTCTCACCGCGCCACGTGTAGCCCTCGATCCGCAGGACATAGGAACCTGCTGGCAGCAGCGAGGAGTTGAGGGCGAGGCGCAGCTCGCCGTTCGAGTCGCGCTGCAGCCGCTCCGCGTGCAGCACCGCGGTGCCGTCCTCCCGTGCAATCGCGATGCGGAACAGCTCGAAGTCTTTGCCGCGCACCGGAATGCGGAGCTCGACCCGCTCTGGGACATCACGACCCCCGAGCGCGACGCGACCGCCCCGATCCGGGTCGGCCAGCGCCGTCCGTGTCGTCGAGGGGGGCAGCAGGAAGCCCTCCGCCGCCCTGGCCTCCAGCAGGGCCATGCGGTCCTCGGCGATGCCGGCCCTGACGGCTGACCAGGCGGTCGCCACCGCCAGGAGGGCGATCACGACGGCGGCGCCCATGGGTACGCGCCGGTCGTGCCACCAGGGCGGCCTTTCCCCGAGCCGCTCGGCGTCCAGCAGCCGGGAGACGCGGGCAAGCTGTACCGCGAGACCGAGCTCCTCCGCCATCGACGGGTGCTCGCGGACCGCGTCCTCGAAGCGCCGCGCGTCGTCGGGCGAGAGCAGGCCGGCGAGGTACCGGGCGGCGAGAAGCCGCCGTTCATCCGTCGTTTCCGTCATGGCGCGATCCGTTAACCCGCGGCTCACCTGAGCGACGTTTATTCTATGCGTCGATCACGACAGGAGAATCCCATGCGTTTCACGAAGCGCGGCTCCGCCGCAGTGGCTGCCGGTCTCGGCATGGCCATCGCCAGCATGAGCGTGCCCGCGGAGCCGGGCCGCACTGCGCTGACGGTCTACAGTTCCGCCCAGCCGGGCGCCATCCCGGCGGACTGGTACCGGCCACTGCCGGGCCGGGGATCTCCGCCGGCCCAGAACCTGCCAGGCTATGCGGTGGTGCGGGTGGACCGCGACATCGGTCTCGAGCGCGGACGTTCGGTGCTCAAGTTCACGGACGTCGCCGCCCTTATCGACCCGACCACCGTGACGTTCCAGTCGCTCACGGACCCTGCCGGCACGCGGGTCGTCGAGCAGAACTTCCAGTTCGACCTCGTCAGCACGCAGAAGCTGCTGTCGCGCTACGTCGACCGGCAGGTGACGGTGGAAAGCCCGCAGGGTGACGGCGTGTCCATTCTGCAGGGCATCCTGCTGTCGGCGCACGACGGCCTGGTCGTCCGCAGCGACGACGGCCAGGTGCACGCGTTGAACCAGTGGTCGGGCGTCCGTTTCGGGGAACTGCCGGGCGGCCTGATCACGCAGCCGACGCTCGAGTGGGACGTGGCGGCTGCGAAGGGGGGCGAGCACCGCGCGCGGGTGAGCTACCAGACGGGCGGCATCACCTGGTGGGCGGACTACAACCTGCTGTTCGTTCCCGGAGCCGACGCCAATTCGGGCTTCGTCGACGTCGGCGCGTGGGTGAGCATCATCAACCAGTCCGGAGCCCGTTACGAGGATGCGACCCTCAAACTGGTGGCGGGCGAGGTCAACCGCGCCCGGGCGGCGCCGGCACCCTATCCCGAGGCGGCGATGCGGGCCATGGCGATGGAGGCCGACGTCGCCGGCTTCGAGGAGAAGTCGTTCTTCGAGTATCACTTGTACACGCTCGGCCGGCCGACGACCCTGCCCAACAACTCCACCAAGCAGATCGAGCTGTTCGACGCCGCGCGCCGCGTGCCGGCGCGCAAGGAACTCGTCTACTACGGCGCCAGCGGATTCGGTTGGGGCGGCTCGCCGCAGATCGACCGCGACTTCGGGCCGGTCTCGAACAGACAGGTCGACGTGTGGCTCGAGTTCCGCAACGAGAAGAAGTCCGGGCTGGGTGTGCCCTTGCCCGCTGGACGAGTGCGCGTGTCGCAGCAGGATCCGGCCGACGGCAGCCTAGAGTTCATAGGCGAGGACAGCATCGGCCACACGCCGAAGGACGAGGACGTGCGCGTCCGGCTGGGCACGGCCTTCGACGTGGTGGGCGAGCGACGCCAGACGGATTTCTCCATCGACACGCGCGGCCGGGTCATGGAAGAGGCGTTCGAGATTCGCGTGCGCAACCACAAGGACGAGGCCGTCGAGGTGCTCGTGCGCGAGAACCTCTACCGCTGGAGCGACTGGCGCGTCCTGTCGAGCTCCCTGCCTTACGAGAAGCGGGACGCGCGAACTATCGAGATCCCGGTGAAGGTTGCGAAGGACGGCGAGGCGGTCCTTACCTACCGGGTTCGCTACACCTGGTGAAGCCGGAAGGACGCCGCGCGAGGTGCGGCGAGGCGCCGGAGTCGGGGCCGGCGCCGCCTATAATGCGGCGATGAGGCTGCGTTACGACTGCTCGAAGTGCCCCGGCTACTGCTGTTCCTACCCCCGCATCGCGGTGACCGAGCGCGACGTGGCGCGCCTCGCGCGCCACCACGGCCTGTCCGTAGAGCAGGCGAGGGAGAAGTTCACGTACCGCTACCGGACGAAGGAAGTCGACGAGCGCATCCTGCGGCATCGCAAGGACGACGTGTTCGACTCGGTGTGCCGTTTCCTCGACCGGGACACCCGGCGCTGCACCGTGTACCAGGCGCGCCCGGGGGTTTGCAGGCAGTACCCGCACGCGTCGCGTTGCGGCTACTACGAGTTCCTCAGGTTCGAGCGCGAGCAGCAGGGCGACGACGAGTTCATTCCCAACGCCTGAGCCTGACCGGCGGTCGGCGCCGGCCGGGCTTCTTGAGCGCGAAGTCGAAGCTTCCGTAGTGCAGGTAGTTGGCCCAGTCGGCGGAGCGCAGCCGGCGGACCGCCGTACGAGCGGCCTGCAGCGCCGAGCCGATGGTCTCGCCCTGCGTCAACCGCTGGTAGAGGTTGACCGCGAAGCGGGACGCAGCGACGTCCGCGACGGGCCACCAGGTCCCGATGAAGTTCGCCACGCCGCCACGCAGGAAGGCCTCGGCCAGGCCGGTGCCGCGCGCCAGCGCGCGCGAGACCCGGCCCATCTGCCGGACGCGCCCCGACTCGCAGGCGTTGAAGAAGACGAGTGCGGGCAGCGCGTCCAGTGAAGCGAGGTCCGAGCCCGACAGCACGCGCCCGCCCGCGCACAGAACTCCGCTCGAGGCCGGAGAGGACGTGTCGAAGAAGGCGTGCCCGGCGAAGTGCAGGACGTCGTAGGCACCTGAGCGGAACTCCTCGAGAAGCCGTGCACGGGTCGCCTCGCCGCCCCGCAGGACGGTCACGCGTGCATCGTCGCGATCCAGTGCCTTGCGCACCCGGCGACTCTCCTCGTCGGCTCCCGGCAGGTCCTCGGTGGGATTCGCGACCAGCAGCACCTCGAGCCTCGTCGTGAGCCGCCGTTCCTCGCGCCACTTGGCGACCGACATGCCGTTCGCGGCGTAGCGCCGGCTGAGGCCGGCGCCAGCGGCAGGTGCCCAGCCCTCGAGTGCAAGCGTCTCCCAGGGCCAGCGCGAGGCGGCACTGTCGTGCACGACGACGAGCGGCGCCTCGCGCAGGGTCGCAAGCGCCATGCGCGTCGCTGCCGGCAGCAGCAACTCGCCGAGGCGATCGCCGAAGCCGGGCACGTCGTCGGCGGACAGGCCTTCGGCCAGCCGCTCGAGGTGCTGGTCCAGCAGCCGCTCGTCCAGCCTGCGCGTCGCGGCGAGCGCCGTGCCTTTCGGCGTCGGGCCGAGCAGCGCGGCGTGCAGCTCTCCGCCGGATTCCTGGACGAACAGGTAGGACGCCGCGCCGTCCGCGCTCGCCACAGGCCGGGACTTGCGCGGCGCGCGCGCCGGGGTCCGCGCCAGGCTGACGAGTGCAGACCGCGGATCCGTCCGCAGCAGCAGTTCCATGGCCGAGCGCGCGGCGCCGAGCCGTCGCAGGCTGCGGGAGAGGAGGGTCACGCGCCGGGGTCTGTGGCGCGGTTCGAGCTCCGCGAGCGCGGCCAGCAGGCCGGAGAGCTGGGACCGGGCGGCCTGCCCAGGGGCCACGCCGGACGCCGTCCCCCAGAGGACCCACGCGATGTCGCGGACCCCGGCCAGGGAGAGGGTGCGAACCACGTTGGCTGCCGCGAGGCTCTGCACGTCGGGGCCGTAGCGGCCGAAGCCGCCGAGCCCCGCGAAGGCCACGTAGCGGGCGCGCAGGCCCCCGCGCGCAGCCGGCAACAGGAAGACCTCTCCCGCCGCGGCGTGAAGTGCGCGGCGATGCGCGAGGTCGCCGATTGCGCCCCCGAGCGCCGCGTCGACGGCGAGCGCGGCACCGGCCGGCTCGACGTTGCTGAACAGGCCGAGCACGATGGCCTCGGCAGAGGCTTCGGTGATGCTACCGGCCTCGAGCGTCAGCTCGACGGGCGATCGGGCCTGCCCCTGGCCGCGTACCTCTTCCTGCGGTCCGAGTACGAACTCGCCCAGGAAGTCCCGTCGCTCCTCGACGGCGAGGTCGTCCCAGAAGATCTTGTCGGCCCGCGTGTCGGGCTCCTCCTCGGCCACCCAGCGGGCGCGTTTGCGCACCGTCGAGGCCGGCTCGCGCGGCAGGATCGAGGTGTCGCCCTGGCGGAGCAGCTCGATGACGGCGCGGGTCACGGCGTCGTCGCCGGGCAGGGCGCCGTGCGCTGCGCCGCTGATCCAGGTCGGCAACCCGTCCAGCCGGGCGAGCCGCAGGGGCACCGTGCCGTCGCCCTCGACGCTGCGCCGGAACTCGAGCCGGCCGTCCCGCCTCCGCAGGCCCGTCAGCGTCTCCCTGCCGTCGCCGGCGACGAGCGCGAAGCGGTCGTCCGGCGACGGCAGGTCCAGTACGGCCTGTCTCGCCTCGGCCAGGACCTGCGCGCGCGGCCGCGGACCGCGCGGCCAGTCGCCCGCGCGGAACGGGTCGAAGGCGTCACAGGCGGCGGGGTCGGGCAGCAGCTCGAGGAGGCCTGGGAGCGTCGTGAAGACATCGCGGGCGAGCTCCCGCGCGTCGTGCGCCAGATCGAGCATCGCCAGGCGCCGAACCAGCGGGTAGGTCCCACGCAGGGCCTTGACGGCGGCGAAAGCGCCGCGGTTCGGCGTGCCGAGCTGCACGATGCGGTCGATCCTCGCTGCCCCGGGGTGGGCGAGCACGGCGCGCGCGACGAGGCCTCCCATGCTGTGGGCGACCAGGTGCACCTTGCGGCCGCGCCCGGCCTCGAGGCGCTCGCCGAGCAGTCGTCCGGCCGCTGCGACGCTCCGGCGCCAGTCGTAGGGGTGGAACGCTGCGTCGAAGCCGGCCGCGCGCAGCGACAGCTTGAGCCGCAGGTAGGCGAAGAGCAGCACGCCGAGCGGCTCGATGCGCCGCGTGGACGGCAGCGCCAGCTGGACGAGGCCGCCGAGCGCGATCTCGACCGGGTCGAACCACTTCACGTCACGACGGCCATTGCCGCGAAGCCGCCCGAGCGTCGAGCCCATGAGGCCCGGCAGGATGAGCACTCCCTCGCCGCCGCGTTGGCTGCGGGCCGCGCGCGCGAGCGCGCGCAGCTCGGCATGATGCGAAGCTCCAAAGTAATCGTCGAGGTCGGGATCGGCGACGGGTGCGAGCAGCCGCCGCTCGACGTCGGGCTCGATCGGCCACCGGGTCTCGGTCGTCACCGGCTCCTCCGGGCTTGCGCGGCGCGAAGCCCTGTCCCCCCTCACGCGGCTCGGCGACTTATAGCACGCCCGGGGCGGACGGGGCAGGCGGCCGCCGCACGAGCGGCGGTGCTGCGCAGCTGCGCAGTAGCGGCCGACGAAAGTAAGATAGCCGGATGCTGGAGCCACTCCCTTGCCGGTTGCGGTCCGCCGCAATCGCGTGCCTCGTCGCGCCGCTGCTCCTGGCCTGCCAGACGCAGGCGCATCGCCCCGAGCCGGCCGCAGCCGAGCCCTTTTCGCTCCGCGTCCTGCACATCAACGACCACCACTCGCGCGTGGCTCCGGACAACGGCGGCAGCCTGCGGCTCGACGGGGAGCCGACCGACGTGAGCTTCGGCGGCTTTCCGCAGCTGGTCTCGGCATTCGCCGAGTTCGAGCGGGGCGCCGACAACCTGCTGAAACTGCACGCGGGCGATGCGATCACCGGCGACCTGTACTTCACGCTATTTCACGGCGAGGCGGACGCCGACCTCATGAACCAGGTGTGCTTCGACGCCTTCGCCGTCGGCAACCACGAGTTCGACGCGGGCGACGCGGGCCTCAAGCGCTTCCTCGACTACCTGAGCAAGCGCACCTGGGACTGCAGGAGCCCGTCGCTGGGCGCGAACGTGGAGCCCGAGGTCGGCGTGTCGCCACTGGCGCGTTTCGACGCGGACGACTACCTGCTTCCCCACGTCGTACTGGAGCGCGGTGGCCGGCGCATCGGCATCGTCGGCATCGACGTGGCCGTCAAGACCAAGGCATCCTCCAATCCGGATGCCGGGACCCGCTTCCTCGACGAGGCGGCCACCGCCCAGACGCAGATCGACGTGCTGCGGGCGCAGGGCGTGGACATCATCGTGCTGCTGACGCATGTCGGCTATCGCGCGGACCTGGAGCTCGCACGGCGGCTGTCCGGTGTGGACGCGATCGTCGGCGGCGACTCGCACACGCTGCTGGGCGAGCAGTTCGGGCGCTACGGGCTGAGCCCCGAGGGCCCGTATCCGACCCGGCTCGCCAATGCGGACGGCGACACCGTCTGCGTCGTGCAGGCGTGGCAGTACACCTGGGTGCTCGGCGTGCTGGACCTGCGCTTCGACGAAGCAGGGCGGGTGCTGTCCTGCGAGGGGACGCCGGTGCTGCTCGTCGGCGACGACTACCGTCGTCACGGCGAGGCGCTGGCGGGTGCCGCGCGCGAGCGGGTCCTTCGGGCCGTGCAGTCGAGCGAGGTGTTGCGGACCTTCGAGCCGGACCCGCACGCGGAGCGGGTCCTCGACGTCTATCGCAACCAGATCCGGACTTTCACCGGCGAGCAGCTGGCGGACGTTCCGCAACGCCTGTGCCTGCGTCGGGTGCCGGGCAGCCACGACCGCAGTCGCGACGGAGCCCCGGGCTGTGCCGAGTCGACGGACGCGCAAGGCGGCGACGCCCAGGCGCTTGCGGCCGAGGCCTTCCTGGCGCAGGCGCAGCGCTTTGGCGGGGCGGATCTCGCGATCCAGAACGGCGGCGGCGTGCGCAACGGCATGGCGGAGGGGGCGTTCACGGTCGGCGACGCCTACCTGTCCCTGCCGTACAAGAACACGCTGGTGCGATTGCAGATGACCGGTGCGGAAATCCGACGGGTGCTCGAGGAAGCAGTCGACTACTTCATCAGGGACCTGAGCGCGAACTCCGGGGCCTATCCCTACGCGGCGGGTCTCAGGTGGAACGTGGACCTGGCGCGCAGCCGCGACGAGGGCAGGCTCTCGGGCATCGAGTTCTGGAACGGCGAAGCGTGGGAGCCGCTCGACGAGTCGCGTACCTACCGGGTCGTCGCCAACAATTTCATCGCGGCGGGCCGCGACGGTTACGCGAGCATGGCGCGCATCGAGGAGTCGCGGCGCGAGGACACCTTCCTCGACTATGCCCAGGCGCTGGTCGACTATGCGCGGCAGGAGAAGGTGCTGCGCCGCCCCGAGCCCGGCCGCAGGAGCACGCAGCGCTTCCGCGACCTCGACGGACGGGTCTACGGGCCGCCGGGTTGAGCCGCACCGGCTACTGCCAGTAGGGCTTGCGCAGCTCGCGCTTGAGCAGCTTGCCGTTGGGATTTCGGGGCAGGTCGTCGCGGAACTCGACGCGCGCCAGGCGCTGCTGCTTGCCCAGCTGCCCGTTGGCCCAGACGCGCAGCGCTTGTGCGTCGACCTCATCGTGTCCCGGCCGGCGCACCACCAGTCCCAGCGGTGTCTCGCCCCACTTCTCGTGCGGGATGCCGATGACGGCGCAGTCGAAGACGGCCGCGTGGGTCTTCAGCACGGCCTCGATGTCCGCCGGGTAGATGTTCTGCCCGCCCGAGAGGATCATGTCCTTCTTGCGGTCGACGATATACAGGTAGCCGTCCTCGTCGAGCCGGCCGATGTCGCCGGTGCGCAGCCACGGCCGGCCTTGCTCGTCGTCCCAGAGGGCCTCGGCGGTGGCCTCCGGCCGGTTGTGGTAGCCGCTCATCACGAACCGCGACCAGCCGCAGATCTCCCCGGATTCCCCGGTCGGGCACTCGCGGCCCTCCTCGTCGACGATCCGCAGGTCGGTTCCCGGGATGGGCTTGCCGACCGAGGCGGTCTTCGACACGACGTCCTCGGGGTCGAGCGTCGTGATGATGCCCTCCGTCAGTCCGTACAGCTCCGTGAGCTGGCAGTCGAAGTCGCGCGCCACGCGCAGCTTGAGATCGACGTGCATCGGCGAGCCGACCGTGCACATGTGCTTCATGGAGCTGACGTCGTGCCGGCCGAAGGCCGGGTCCTCGACGATCTTCTGGAACTGCAGCGGCACCATCGCCACGTGGGTGCAGCGGTGGCGCTCGACGGTGGCCAGGAAGTTGGCCGGATCGAAGTGCTCCATGACCACGATTCGGCCGCCGGCGAGGAAGGTGCACAGCATCGCCAGCCAGCTGATGTTCGAGAACAGTCCCACCGGGCAGATCGTCACGGCGTCCGAGCCGTAGCGCAGCGCGATGCCGCAGTCGTATGCCCACTCGATCCGCCGGCGATGGGAGTGGACGATGCCCTTGGGCAGCGCCGTCGTGCCGGAGCTGTAGATGATGTTGCAGGGCTCGTCCGGGTCCGGTTCCACCGGGCAGGGTCCCGATCCGGCCGTGTCGCGCCACGCGGCAAAGTCGGTCCAGCCCTCGCCGCCTGCCACGCAGATCCAGCCGCCTTCGGCGACTGCCGCAAGCCGTCCGCGCAGGCGGTCCAGGCGGCCCCGCTGCTGCGGTGTGGCCACGACCGCACGTGCGCCGGAGTCCTGGATCATGCCTTCGATGCCCTCGTCGTTGACCGACAGGTTGATCGGCACCACGCACACGCCGGCCTTCATCGCGCCGAACATCGCCTCGACCATCGGGATGCCGTTGTTCATGAGGAGGGACAGGGAATCGCCGCGGCCGAGGCCCAGGGCCGCGAGTGCGTTGGCGACCTGCTCCGTCCGCCGGTCGAACTCGCCCCAGTCGAGCGCCTCGTCGCCGCAGCCGACCGCCGGCTGACGCCGCCGCCAGCGTCCATTGAGGCGGATGATGTCCGGGATGAGGGGCAGCGGGCCGGGAATCATGTGGCTCTCCGTTTCAAGCGCGCGATGCTGCGCGCCCCGTTGAAGTGTGCAAGCTAATGGCTTCGGACCGGGGCTTCTTCCTACATTAGTACAAGGCGACGGTCGTTCCGCGCCGCGCCGGCCGCGTATCATCGTCGGTCGAAGAGGCGCCGCCGCCGGAGCAACCCGTGATCGATCTCTACACCGCCGCCACGCCCAACGGCCACAAGGTCTCGATAGCGCTAGAGGAACTCGGCCTGCCGTACCGCGTGCGCGTGGTCGACCTCGCCACGCTCGAGCAGAGGCAGGACTGGTTCCTCGCACTCAATCCGAACGGCCGCATTCCCGTGATCGTCGATCGCGACGAAGGCGACTTCGTCGTGTTCGAGTCGGGCGCGATCCTCGTCTACCTCGCGGAGAAGACCGGGCGGCTGATGCCGGGGGACCCGAAGGGGCGCTCGCTCGTCATGCAGTGGCTGATGTTCCAGATGGGCGGCATCGGACCGATGATGGGGCAGGCCAACGTCTTCTACCGCTACTTCCCGGAGAAGATCCAGCCGGCGATCGACCGCTACCAGGGCGAGGTGCGGCGCCTGTTCCGTGTGCTCGACGGCCGACTGGCGGATCACGAGTACCTGGCCGGAGAGTATTCCGTCGCGGACATCGCGAACTGGGCCTGGGTGCGTACGCACAAGTGGTCCGGCATCACGGTCGACGACATGCCCCACCTGCGGCGCTGGCTCGATGCGCTCGCGGCGCGGCCGGCCTGCGCCCGCGGCATCGACATCCCGCCCCGTTCCTTCCGCGCCGACGATACAGACGCGGCACGTCGATTCGCCGAAGGCGCCCGCAAGATGGTCGAATTCGGAAAATAGGGACATTCCTATTTTCCTTTTCGACGCAAGTCCTTGTTCCGTATGAGAGCTACGATGAACCGGCAGGCCGGCCGAACGGGCTGTCGCAGGCGTCCTGCGACCGACGTCCCGCAGGACTTACTCCTTCAGGCCGATCGCCTCGAGCATGCGGTGCACGACAACGAGCTGTGCGCCGCTGCGCGTGGCGTAGTCCGGGCCGGTGTAGCCCCACCAGTCCCAGCAGCCCTGCGGGTTCAGCGGCGAGACCAGGCTCTTCGCGGCCTGCGGATAGAGCACGACGATGTCGTTGGCTTCCGCCCAGCGGTTGTAGCCGGCGTTGCGGACGAAGGCGCGGCCCACGAACGAGGAGCCCTGGCGGCAGCCGTGGAATGCCACGTGCACGCGGCACTGAGCGCCTTCCGCACAACGCCGCGGCACGTAGACGTAGCCGGTCCGCGCCATAGACGGCAGTTCGCCGGCGGCGTACCGGCCCTGGTCGAACTCGCGGAGGTTCGCCTCGGGGAAGCCCGCCGGCGGCTTCAACGGCCCGTACAGGTGCTGCAGGAGCTGCCCCGCCGCGTCGAATTCGCAGTCGTTGAGCCACGGCTCGCTCGCCGTATCACAGGCGACGCCCTCGTCGAGCGTCGGGAACCCGTGCGCCGCGGGGACGTCGAACTCGTACGCGATCTGCGACTCGGGGACGAAGCCGCGATAAAAGGCGACGAGCGCGTCGGGCACGGGGCGCCTCACGCGGTCATCCTTCGTGCCGTGGAATATCCACACCCGGTCGTCGGCGAGTCCGGCGATGTCGTCGATCGAGCCCTTCCTGGCGGCCTCGCGGGCCGCCGCGACAAGCGCCGACACGTCGGGTGCCGGGTCCTCGCCCTTCATGCAGGCACCGAGGGCCATCGACACGGACCCTTGCGCGCAGTACCAGGGCCCCGCGGCTACGATGCCCGCGCCCGCGACCGAGCCGGAGTAGGCGACCTGGTACTGCACGGCCATGTAGCCACCCGACGACACGCCCGACACCGTCAGACTGTCGGCTGCGAGAGCGAGTGCGGGTAGCTCGCTACCCGGAGACGCGGAGCAGGCGGCGACGCAGGAAGCCAGGAAACCGACAGCGAGACGCATGTTGCGCTGTCCCGAGGACGCTAAAGCGCGCAGGATAAGGCGCGCGGCGTCTTCATGAGAACCATTCATGGACGAGTCCGGTGCGCGCGTGGCCCGTGCGAGGACGATCCCGAAGGAGCAACCCGCGCGACCGATCCCAATCAGAGCGTCCGGCCCTCCGCAAGCGAGGCGATGACGCCCGCCGCGTGCTCGCACTGCGCCGTCGTCACGTCCAGATGCGTCACCGCCCGCACGCGGCGCGGGCCGAACGCGTTCAGCAGCACACCGTGCCCACGAGCCTGCGCGACGAGCGTCGCGGCATCGGGTGCGCCGGGTGCGAGGTCGAAGACCAGGATGTTGGTCTGCACGGTCGACGGATCGAGCAGGATCCCCGGGCAGGCCGACAGCGTCTCGCCGATCAGCGCGGCGTTGGCATGGTCTTCGGCCAGTCGCTCGTAGTGATGCTCGAGCGCGTGCAGTCCGGCGGCGCCGAACACGCCCGACTGGCGCATGGCGCCACCGAGCATGCGCCGTTCCCTCACGACGCGGGCAATGAGCTCCCGCGATCCGGAGAGCAGCGAGCCGCCGGGGGCGCCGAGCCCCTTCGACAGACATACGGACACGAGGTCGAACGGTCCGGCGATCGTCGCGGGCGGCAGCCCGGTCGCGACTGCCGCATTCCACAGCCGTGCACCGTCGAGATAGCTCGACACGTTGAGCTCGCGAGCGGCGCTGCAAATCCGCTCGAGCTCGCCCACGGGGAACACGATGCCGCCCGCCCGGTTGTGCGTGTTCTCGATCTCCACGAGCGTCGTGCCCGGGTACATGAAGTGGCCCTGTGGCTTGCACGCCGTACGGAATTCCCCGGCGGTGAAGGCACCGCGCTCGCCGATCTCGGTGAACTGCACGCCGGCATTGCGCCCGGAGGCGCCGGCCTCGTGCCACACGGCGTGCGCCTCGCGGCTGACGACGACGTCGTCGCCCGGCCGCGTCAGCAGTCGCAAGGCCGCCTGGTTGGTCATGGTGCCGGTCGGAAACCACAGGGCCGCCTCCTTCCCGAGCAGCTCCGCTGTGCGTTCCTGCACGCGGATGATGCTCGGGTCCTCGCCGTACTGGTCGTCGCCGACTTCTGCTGCGGCCATGACGGCGCGCATCGCGTCGGTCGGCCGGGTGACGGTGTCGGAACGCAGGTCGATGGGCAGGCTCACCATTTCGCACCTCCTTCACGCATTCCGGGAACCGCTCCGCCTGCGGCGCTGCGGCCTTCCTCGATCGTCGTCCCAGCTGGCACCGGCAAACCGGTCGGCCAGATAGTCGACGAAACATCGCACCTTGGCTGCCAGCAGCCGCCGCGCCGGATACACGGCGTGGACGCCCAGCTCGGGCGCGCAGAACTCCCCCAGCACCGCCTCGAGCTCACCGCGGGTCAGTACATCGTGCACCATGAACGACGGCAGTTGCACAACGCCCAGGCCGCTGATCGCCGCGCGCAGCAGCGCGTCGCCGTTGTTGGCGCGCAGGCGATGCCTGATGCGGACGTTGCGCGGCGCGCCCGTCGCATCTGCGAAGCGCCACTCGTCGCTGGTCGCGGAGTACACGTAGTGCAGGGCATCGTGCTCGGCGAGGTCCTCGGGAGTTGCGGGCCGGCCGCGGCGGCGCCAATAAGCCGGCGCGGCACAAACGACCATGCGCGTCGAGGCCAGGCGTCGGGCGCTCAACGAGGAGTTCGGCAGCGCGCCGATGCGGACGGCCACGTCGTAGCCCTCCTCGACGAGGTCGACGGTGCGGTCGTTGAACGACAGGTCGACCACGACGCGAGGATGCGCCTGCATGTAGTCGCCAATCAGCGGCGCCACGTAGCGCACGCCGAAAGCCAGCGCGCAGGTGACGCGCAGCGTGCCGCGAGCCTCCGCGACATGCGCCGTGGCAACGGCCTCCGCTTCCTCGAGGTCGGCGAGCAGCTGGCTGCAGCGCTCGAGATAGGCGGCGCCAGCCTCGGTGAGGCTGACGCGCCGCGTCGTGCGGTTGAGCAGCCGGGCGCCGAGATGCTCCTCGAGTTGGGCGACGTAGCGCGTCGCCATGCCGCGGGTGATGCCGAGTCGCTCTGCCGCCGCCGTGAAGCTGCGCTCCTCGGCGACGCGAGCGAACGCGCGCATGCGGGTGATGAGGTCGATGGCGGCTTCCTTCCCTGCGAAAGGCAGATTGTACCGACTACAGGATCAGTCTGTTCTCGGAAAGGTCATTTATCAGTCAATTACGGGATAGTAACTTGCCGGACAACGCGCAGCCATGGTGGCGCGCGACATCCTGAGGAGACCGACATGACCCCCAACCAGGCTGCCACCGCCGCTTTCGTCAACCGCCTCGCGCTCGGCGTGATGTTCCTCTCGCACGGGCTGCTCAAGGTATTCGTCTTCACCCTGCCCGGCACGGTCGGATTCTTCGAGTCCGTCGGCTTCCCCGGCTGGACCGCCTACGCCGTCACGGCCGCAGAGATCATCGGCGGCGCAGCGCTGATCCTGGGCATTCGCACCCGCGTCGTGGCAGGGGCGCTTCTCCCCGTGTTGCTGGGCGCCGCCTTCGTGCACTGGGGCAACGGGTGGGTGTTCTCCGCGCCGAACGGCGGTTGGGAGTACCCGGCGTTCCTCGCCGTATCGTCCGTAGTGCAGGTCCTGCTCGGCGACGGGCGCCTGGCGCTGCTCCCGGAGCGTCGTCCGGCAGGGCGCGCGGACTATGCCGCCGAGGCCGCCTGAGTTGCGATCCACCCGTGCCCGGCACCACGCCGGGTACGGGCGTCGCCCTTCGCGCCCCAGAGGCCACACATGACTCGCATCCCGCCCGTCTTCGTCTCCCACGGTTCCCCGATGCTCGCCCTGGAGCCCGCCACCGCTGGCCCGATGATGCGCACGCTCGCGCGTGAGCGACTGCCGCGGCCGGAGGCGATTCTGGTCGTTTCGGCGCACTGGGAGACGACTTCGCCGACCGTCAGCCGGGTGGCACGATCGCCGATCATTCACGACTTCTCCGGATTTCCGCGCAGGCTCTACGAGCTCGGCTACGACGCACCCGGCGCACCGGCCCTGGCCGAACGCACGCGCTCGCTGCTCGACTCCGCGGGCCTCGAGCCCCGCGTATCCGAGGACCGCGGGCTCGACCACGGCGCCTGGGTGCCGCTCCGCTACCTGTACCCCGAGGCCGCCCTGCCCGTGACGCAGCTCTCCGTCGTCCCGCGGCGTGGGGCCGCCTGGCACCTCGATCTCGGGCGTGCCCTGCGGCCGCTCGCCGATGAAGGCGTCCTCGTGCTGGGCTCCGGCGGGTTGACGCACAATCTCGGCGAGATTCACGGCCGCGCAGCGGATGCCCGCCCGCCGGACTGGGTGAGCGGGTTCGCCGACTGGGCCGCGGCGCGGCTCGAGGCGGGCGACGCCGATGCGCTCGCCGCGTTCCGTGAACTCGGGCCGCATGCCGCACAGAATCACCCGACCGAGGAGCACTTTCTCCCGCTGCTGGTCGCGCTCGGCGCGGCTGGCAGGGGAGCGACGGGGTTGCGCGTCCCGGGGGGATTCACGTACGGAGTCCTGGCCATGGACGCCTTCGTCATGGCCGCGGCCGCATCCGCCGAGGGCTCACTCCAGTAATAGCTGGGCCGTGTCGCTGGTGTCGAGCCCGAGGAACACGCGCGACGCCCGGGCCCGGTTTCGCGGTCGGGTTTGCCGCAAAGCCGCCCGGAACGGCGGCTGGTCGTCGACGCCCAGGGCCTTCATCAGCCTGCGGCCGTGGCGACGATTTCGCACACGGCGTCGATCGCGGCGCCTCGCGTCGTGGACGGCCGCCAGGCCGCCCCGACCATGCGGGAAGGCGAGGGCGGTGCGAACGGCCGGAGCTCGAGCCCGCGCGCGCCGGCGATCGGGCCTTCGGCGGCGAGGCGCGGCAGCAGCGTGATGCCGAGACCCGCCGCGACCATCTGGCGCAGCGTCTCGAGGCTCGTCGCGCGGAAGTCCTGCTCCTCGTTGACCGGCACCGCCCCGCACACCTCGAGCGCCTGGTCGCGCAGGCAGTGCCCCTCCTCGAGCAGCAGCAGCGTCTCGCCCTCGAGGTCGGCCGGCTTCACCCGCTTGCGCGCGGCCAGCCGGTGGTGGCGAGGCATGGCCAGGACGAAGGCCTCGGCGAACAGGGAGCGCGTCTGGAGTCCGGAAGTGTCGGCGGGCAGCGCCAGGATCGCCAGGTCCAGCACGCCTTCGCGCACTTTCGCAACCAGCGGCCCCGTCTGGTACTCGTAGAGCATGAGCGACAGCGTCGGCAGGCTGCGCTTGAGCTTCATGGCGACCCGCGGCAGCAGGTACGGTCCGATGGTGGGTATGAGTCCGACCCGCAGCCGGCCGGTCAGCGGGTCCCGGCTCGCCCGCGCGAGTTCCCGGATGTCGGCCGTTTCCTGCAGGACGCGCCGCGCGCGTTCGATGATCTGCGTGCCGACCTCCGTCGGCGTGACGTTGCGGGGCTGGCGCTCGAACAGGGCGACGCCGAGGTACTCCTCGAGCTTCTTGATCTGCGCCGAGAGCGTCGGCTGGCTGACGTGGCAGCGTTCCGCCGCCTCGCCGAAGTGGCCGGTCTCGGCCAGAGCGACCACGTACTGAAGGTCTCGGAGGTTCACGGCGATCCCATCGATGCTTCCCCGCAGGCTAGATGAATCAATTGACGGCCCAAATCAAGCCCTGCGGACCCCACGACCCACCGCGGGCAGCCGGATTCGTCGCCGGGAGCGACGGACGGCACGGACCTTTCCTACAATCCGCGTATGAACGAGAGCAACCTCGCCCGCCTCGACGCGCGCTTTCCCCACCGACGAGCGGTGATCACCGGCGGCGCCAGCGGCCTCGGCTTCGCCACGGCCGCGTGGCTCGCACGCCGCGGCTGGAAGATAGGGCTCCTCGACCGCGATGCCGAGCGGCTCGGGACCTCCGCCCGGATGCTGTCCGCCGACGGTGCCGCGGAAGTGTCGACCGATGTCGTGGACACGAGCGACCCCGTGTCGGTGACGGCCGCCGTCGACCGGTTCGCCTCGCAGCACGAGGGACTCGACTTCGCGATGAATGCGGCGGGCGTCGCGGTGGCGGGGCGCTTCCTCGAGACTCCGGTCGAGGACTGGGAGTGGATCCTGCGCGTCAACCTGCTCGGCGTCGCCAACAGCTGCCGCGCCGAGCTGCCGCACATGCTCTCCTCCGGCTCCGGGCTGATCGTCAACGTGGCGAGCGCCGCGAGCTTCGTCAGCGGTGCGGACATGAGCGCCTACAACGCGAGCAAGGCGGCGGTCGTCGCGCTGTCCGAGACGCTGCAACAGGAGCACAGCCGGGACAGCATCCAGGTGGCAGTCGCGATGCCTGGCTTCTTCCGCACGCGTCTCCTCGAGCACGCGCGGGCGCCCGCAGAAGCGCTCACGACGGCGCGCAAGATCATGCAGGCCTCGAACCTGGAGGCCGAGCCGGTCGCGCTCGAGATCCTCGCGCGTGCGGCGGCCGGCGCCGGCCACATCGTGCTCCCGACCGGCTATCGCTACCTGTGGCGCTTCAAGCGTCTCGCTCCCGGCGCCTTCCAGCGGTTCATGATCCGGTTCCGCGAGAAGAAGGAGGCGGAAGCGCGGACTTCGCGCAAGGCCTGAACCGGGGTCCGGCGCGCGGCCCTCAGGCGCGCTGCCGTGACACGCAGCGACGAAACGCCTCGAGATGCCTTTCCTGCGAGGCCTCCTGCAGGTTGCCAAACACCTGCTTGACGTCTTCGTGCCGAGCGGTGGCCAGCAAACGCTCGTACAGCTGCGCGTTGGCGATCTCGGCGTCGACACCGGCGACGCAGGCCTCCCGCACGCTGGAATAACTCGGCACCCGGCCCAACCACGGATTGGCCGGGACTTCCTGGCCGTAGCGCCTGAGCAGCGAAGCCAGCGCGCCGATGTGGCGCGCCTCGGCATCACGGATGTTGATGAACGGCCGCACCGGTCCGTGGTCCCGGATCACCTGGTCGTAGGTCGCCCAGGCACGATGCTCGTCATCGAGTGCTTCCAGGATGGCCTGCTTTTCCGCGTTGCCCAGCGCTTCCTGCATCGAAAGATCTCCGTTTCGTCTGCCACGCGCAGCTGTTGTCGAGTCCGTCGCTTGCGCGCTCCGCGTCCTACCAGCCCTTGAAGAAGCTGCCGTCGGCGAAGTCCCAGAGCAGGTTCACGTGTGCCCGGTAGTCCCAGCTCTGGTCGCTGAGGGGCAGCTCGAGGCCGAGGTTCAGCGCCACGTGACCGCCGCGCGTCAGGCCGAACCTGAGCTGCGGCACTACGGTGAACTGCACGCGGTCACCGCCCGGGTCGCGGAAGGGGATGGTCGCGGTCAACTCGAGTCCGGGGAAGACACGCCGCGGCCAGGGCGTCCAGCGGTAGTGGACCGCGCCGGCGACAGCGGCCTCACCGGAGCCCGCGTCGTCGGTCGGGAATGCCGCCGTGAGGCTGCCCTGGAACACCCAGCGGTCCGACCACGCGCGTCCGTAGGCCAGATACGGAATGACTTCCTCGGGCTCATCGCTGTCGGTGGGAATCGCGACCACGAGCGCGCCCGAGAGGATCGATTGGGTTGCGGCGTTCCACCGCAGGGCGTGCTTGTAGCCGATCTCGACCTCGGTGATCTCGCTGGTCGCGCCGTCGTCCTCGTGGATCACCTCGACCAGGCCCTGGCCCCGCCTGCCCAGGCGCTTCTCGACTTCCAGGACATTGCGCCACACGTCCTCGCCGTCGCGGCCATCCCAGCGCGACTTCCACACGATCTCGTCCTCCGGAAAGGCCTTCTTCGTCCGGACGGGCAGGAAGAAGTTCATCTCGCCTGGCGGGTAGCTGCGCGTGTCGGCGAGCGTCTTGACGTAGGCGACCACGTCCCGGACGTCGGCCTCTGAGAGTGCGTCGCCCTGGGCCGGCATCTGCGCCGACAGGCCCAGCGCGTGGCCGCCGTTCTTCACCACCAGCTCCCAGTCGCCGGCCGGCTCGCGGCTGTTGAACAGCGGATCGGACAGGTCCGCCGGCAGAGGGTCGAAGGCGCTCACCACCGGGCTGTCCGGATCGGGCCGCCCGCCCGGCCCGTGGCAGGCCGCGCAGACGGTCTCGAAGATGCGCTGACCGTTGGCGAGGTCCGCGGCCGCGGCGGTGGACGTCGCGACGAAGGCGAGGAATGTCGCGGTGGTGAGGGACACGGCGTGCCGAGCGGTCATGTCGAGACTCCATGCAGGATGTCCACATCGTCCAGTGGCACGCAGCGGTGGGCAATCGTGGCTATCCGGCCCGACGTCACGCCACGCGTGTGCGAGGTTGTGCCCTACGGTGCTCCGAAGACGAGCAGCACGTTGCCCGGCATGTGGAAGTAGAGTCCGTAGCCGGATAGGGCGTAGACGCGTCCGTCGACGACGATCGGGCCTGCGCCGCCGCCGAAAGAGCCGCCCCGCGCGGGCTCGCCCGACAGCGTCGGCCACTCGCGGTCCGTGTCGACCTCCCAGAGCACCTTCCCCGTCGAGGAGTCGTAAGCCCTCAGTCGACCGTCCATGTGTCCGGCGAATACGACGCCCGGGATGGCGGTGACGGCCTGCGAGATGCCGGGGTCGCAGTCCTTGCGCTGACCGCAGACGTTTGCGGCCGGGGTCGCCCAGAGGGTCTCGCCGGTGAAGGCATCGAGCGCATAGAGGCCGGGTCGGGCCTCGGCGACCGGGAGCATCGAGTCGTCGTAGTCGGAGATCGGGACGAAGACGCGACGGCCCTCGACGGCGAGCCCGAAGTGCTGGCCACCCTGGTTCCCGCCGCGACCGACCCGGCGGTGCCAGACCAGCTTACCGGTGGCGGGATCGAGGGCCCAGACGTCTCCGGACTTCTGCCCGGCCACAAGGATCTCGCGGCCGTCGTCATCCACCAGGGCGGGCGGAGAGGCGAAGTCGACGTCCGGGCCGTTCTCCTCGGGGCAGTTTGCCTTGTCGGGGATGAAAGGCATGCAGGCCAGATTCCAGGCGTCGCCCTCCGTGGCCTGGAAAACCCAGCGCCGCACGCCGGTCGCGAGGTCGATGGCCAGGATGGCGTCACTCGTATCCTGGGCAGGCGACGAGTAGTTCTCGCCCGTGCCGAAGTAGAGCAGGCCACGACTCGCATCCACGGTCGGCGTGTTCCAGACCGGCGCGCCGGAAGGCGCCAGGATCGGCGTGCCGTGGGAGTTCTTTCCTACCTCTGCCGGGCTCTCCGCGATCGTGTAGCGCTTCCAGGCGACCTCGCCGGTCAGCGCATGCAGCGCCACGATCGAGCCACGGAAGGAACAGCAGGGGTAGCCGGGGTCCGCGGCGGGCACCACTTCGAGCGAAGACACTGGCTGGTAGACCCGGTCGCCGTACAGCACGGGCTGGGCGGTTGCCGTCGCGTTGGGATGATCGTCGACCTTGGTGACCCAGACGAGCTCGCCCGTGCGCAGGTCCACCGCATACACGCGTGCGACGAGGTCCGAGAAGTACCCGAGGGGGGCGGTCTCCTGACGCCGGCCACGCTGCCAGGGCGTCAGGGTGATGCCGGTGCGCACCTCGGCCCCGGCGCGGAAACGCCAACGCACGCAGCCGGTCTCCCGATCGAGGGCGTATACGGTGCCGTCCTGGCTTCCGACGTACACCGCGCCGCCTGCGAACGAGGCCTGGGAGCGCGCGCGGGTCGCTCCCGGAAACGCGAACGCCCACTTCAGCTCCAGACGCGGCACGGCCGCGGGCGACAGCCGGGCGACGCCTGCCGGGATGAAGCGGCGGTTCGAGTGGTCCACTCCCCAGCCGGCCTGGAACGGCGGGTCGTCCCAGTCGAAGGCCATGCGGTCGGGTGCGCAGTTCTTCGGGGGAAACGCAGGAGGCTGCGGGCGCCCGCCCGTCAGGAACTCGACGACCTGGCCGCGTTGCTCGGCGGAGAGCTTCGAGGCCTGCTGGCGCATGACGCCGGTGTCGAGCGACTGGAGCATCGCATCCGGGGCCATCATCTGCAGGAAGGAGACGTGGGGCGCCCGTTCGACCAGGCCGTCGTGGCAGGAGGCGCAGTGCTCCGCAAACAGCGCGGCGCCCGGGTCCGCCTCGCTTCCGCCCTGCTGGCCTGACATCTGCGCCTGAACCTCGGCCGAAGGCTTCTCGGTCGGCGGCGGGGCCGCGGCTCCGGCGGCGAGGGCCAGCAGCAGCCCACCAAGCGTCGTGGCTGCGCCAAGGAGTCCGTGCTTCACTCGTCCTCTGCCTCTGCCTCTGCCTCTGCCTCTGCCTCTGCCTCGGCCTCGGCCGGCACCGGCTCCATGAGCTCGACGTAGTTGCCCTCCGGGTCGCGCAGGAAGACGAACCGCCCGCCGAAGTCCGGCAGCGCCTGCGGCTCGCTGACCACCGAGCCTAGGCCTTCGCGACGGCAGGCCTCGACGACCCGGTCCAGGCTGTCGACCGTGAAGCCGACGTGCGTCAGGCCGAGCGGGCTCGTGATCGTCCGCTCGACGCTCCCGGCCGGCCGGCCGTGGTACTTGAGTAGCTCGAATGCCATCGGTGCCCCCGGGCCCTGGTAGTGCCTGACCTCGACCTGGGTACCGGTGATGTCGAGCAGGACGTCGAGCGCGGCTACGCGCATGGCGTCGTCCCACCGATGCGGCGCGCTTGCGTCCTCGATGCGCAGGTCGGTGACGCGCGTGAGGCCGACGACGCGCGTGTAGAAGGCATCCATCGTGTCGAGGTCCGCGACGACGAGCCCGGCGTGCCAGAAGTCGGCCGGCGGCGACTCGGCCCGGGCGGCCGAGGTCGAAAGCGCCAGCGCGGCCACGCACGAGGCCAGGAAAGCAGGGCACTTCATCGGAACTCCCCCAGGGCCGGCGCATTGCAGGCCGGCCGTTTCGCGCGAGAATGTACAGCATGATCGCCACGCAGGCATGCCCCGGATGACGCGACCGGCCGCGCCGATGGCTCCCGCAGGCGCGTTGCTGCTGGTCTCGGCGGGCCTGCTGCAGGGGTGCACGCCGGTCGGGAACGCCGCGGTGCGCCCGGCGCCTTCGAGCCTCGCCTGCATGCGGGAGGCGATTCGCGACCGGTTGCCGCGCGAGGTAGACGACGCCACCCGCCATTGCCTGGCGAGCGGCCTGATTGCGCTGTCCTGCAGCCCGCTGGAAGCCTGGCTCGCCGGCTGGGGCAAGGAGGCCTCGGACCTGCTGGGGGCCGGGGACGCCGAGCAGCGTGACCTCGCGGCCGATCGCCAGGGCCGTGAGTGCGCTCGCGAGCGAGGCACCGCCGAGGCACTGCTCCAGTGCTGTCTGGCGCGGGCACGACATCCGGGCATCGACGGGCCCGGTGCTGCGGGAAGTCGCCACGTGACGACCGTGGCAGGACGCCGTCCCGCATGATGGCATGGTTGCGGCACCGGCCGGCGCTGTCGGCCGTGCTCGGCGTGATCGCACTTGCGGCCCTCATGCTCGGCGCCATGCTGCTGTTGTCCCGCCGCCCTCCTCCGGACACGCCCTCGGTACCGCAGGTCGATGCGAAGGCCCCCACCGGAGCCGACACCATCGCCGTGCCGACCATGCCGACGCCGCCACCGGAGGTCACGGGCGTCCCGGAGCGACCGCAGACAGGGGGAAGGTGGCAGAGCGCTTCCACGCAGCTCGAAGCGGCGGCCGAGACGCTGTCGGAAGCCGTCAGGGATGCGCGCGCGGGTGACGCCGCGGCCCAGTACCACGTCGCGCGGACGGTCCGTTTCTGCCGGAGCCTCGGGGATTCCGCCGATGGGGTGCCGGAAGTGGCAAGGGGGGCCTGTCGCGAGATCCTCGCGCATCCGGGACTCCCGGGCCTGGGAGCAGGACAGCCCGGGGACGCCTGGGTCACGATGCTCGGCGAGGCTGTCAGGGCGGGTGAGCCGCGTGCCCTAGGTTACGCGGCGCTGCATTGCGTGGACGGCTCTGCGTGCGACCCGATGGGCGGAACGGACCGGAACATGTCGCTGGCCGCAGCACAGTCGCGCGCCGGGCGCGCCATCGCTTCCGGCGATCCGGAGGCGATCTTCAACGCGGGCCTCGCGATCGCCAGCGCAACGGTGGGCCGCAATCCGCTGCGGGGCGCGGCGTGGTTGCTGGTGGCTTGCCGCAAGGGCTACGACTGCTCGGCGTCAAACGAGCTCAACGAGGCGCTTCGCTGCCCGTCCGGCGAGACCCGGTGCGCGACCGGCGGCAACCTCGAGGACAGGCTGCAGGCCGAGCTCGGTCCCGGAGGCTTCGCCGAAGCCTACGCCCTGTCGCAGGAGTTCTCGCAGCTGCTCGAGGCGGGGGATCCTCCGGTCCGGAGCTGGGCCTTCGGGCGCTGACGAATGAAGGGACTGTCCCCGAAGGGGACTGTCCCTTTCGCGCCATCCACTGGGGACCATGCCCATCTCCGCCCCGAACTACGGCTCCCGATCGGCCTCGAACAGCCGCTCGAGCTGCTCCGCCGACTCGCGGGCAGTCTGGAGAATCTTGTCCTCGTCGCCCTTCATCGCAGCCTGGGCCGCCAGCGTCTTCTCGTCGTGCGCCCGAAAACGCCGGACGTCGTCCACGGCCTGCTCGCGCGGGATGCCGAGCGCGACGAGCGCGTGCTCGGCCATCTCCAGGCTCGAGGAATAGGTCTCGCGCAGCACGACCTGCACGCCGATGTCCAGGAGACGGAAGGCGTGCTGCCGGTTGCGTGCGCGGGAGAGGATCCTGAGCCGCGGGAACTCGCGGTGGACCATCTCGGCGGTGCGCACCGAGGCCTCCACGTCGTCGATGGCGAGCACCAGCACTTCCGCCTTGCCGGCGCCCGCCGCCCGCAGAAGGTCGATGCGCGAGGCGTCCCCGTAGTAGAGCTTGTTGCCGAAGCGGCGCACGAAGTCGGCCTGTGTCTGGCTGGCCTCGAGCGCCGTGAACCGGATGCGCTTGGCACGCAACACGCGCGCGACGATCTGCCCGAAGCGGCCGAAGCCGGCGATGATCACGCGCGGCTCCTCCTCGGCCGGGATGTCGTCGAACGCCGGCCCGGCGACGGGGCCGGCCAGCCGCTCCTCGATCCGCGCGTGCAGCGACATGAGCAGCGGCGAGACGATCATCGTCAGGGTCACGACGATCAGCAAGAGGTCCGCGATCTCGGGGTCGAGGATGCTGTCGCGCGCGGCGATGCTGAACAGCACGAAGGCGAACTCGCCACCGCCGGCCATCGTGACGGCGAGCTTGCGTGCGGCCGCGCCTCGATGACGGCTGAGCAGCGCCACGACCCAGATGGTCAGGCCCTTGAGCAGCAGGAAGGCGATCGCGAGCGAGAGCACGAACAGCGGCCGTTCCGCGAGCAGCCCGAGGTTCGCGGACATGCCGACCGCGATGAAGAACAGCCCGAGCAGGAGTCCCTTGAACGGCTCGATGTTCGCCTCGAGCTCGTGGCGGTACTCGCTGTCGGCGAGCAGGACGCCCGCGATGAATGCGCCGAGCGCCATCGACAGGCTCGCGGCCTCGAACAGCAGCGCCGTGCCGAGCACCACGAGCAGCGCGGCCGCCGTGAAGGCTTCCGGTACGCGGGTAAGTGCCACGATCCGCAACACGGGCCGCAGCAGATAGTGCCCGCCGACCACGACCGAGGCGAACACGAGGGCCCCGAAGCCGAGCGTACCGAGCTCGAGCGTGCCGCCGCCCGCAGCGGCGAGCGGGAGCAGCGCGAGCGCGGGCATGACGGCGATGTCCTGGAACAGCAGGATGCCGAACGCCGAGCGCCCGTGGTGCGCCTTCAGCTCGTTGCGCTCCGCCAGCACCTGCAGCACGAGCGCGGTCGAGGAAAGCGACAGCGCGAACGCGATGACCACGGACTGCAGCGGCGGCTGTCCCAGCCAGAGCCCGGCGGCCGCGAGCACGAACGTGGTCAGGGTCATCTGCAGCCCGCCGGTGCCGAACACGCTGCGCCGCAGCGCCCACAGGCGCGATGGCTGGAGCTCGAGGCCGATGACGAACAGGAGCAGCACGACGCCGAGCTCGGCGAAGTGCAGGATCGCGTCGACGTCGTCGACGAGCCCGAGTACCCAGGGGCCGATCACCACGCCTGCGGCAAGGTATGCCAGCACTGCGCTGAGCCTGAGCCACTTGAAAAGCGGCACCACGATGACCGTGGCCGCGAGGAACAGCGCGACCTGCGCGGTGAGCGTCATGGCTTCACCGAACCGTGCGCCACACGCCTTCGCGGCGCGGATCGGCGGCGCCCTCGATGCGACCATCCTGCTGCACGACGATGCCGTGCAGCCCGGAATTCTCGCCCCGCCCGGACTTCACCTCGATGCCGCGATCGGCCAGACCGCTGGCGACGGCAGTCGGGAAGCGGCCCGCCTCGCCGTAGAAGTTCCCGCCGGAAGCCACGAGGTTCGGCAGGTCGATTGCCTCCTGCAGCGGCATCTTCCAGGCGAGCAGCCCGAGGAGCGTCTTGGCGTTGTAGGCGAGAATGGAAGAGCCGCCCGGCGAGCCGAGCGCCGCGAGCAGCTTTCCTTCGCCGTCCAGCACGATGACCGGAGACATGGAGGAGCGCGGACGCTTGCCGCCGGCCACAGCGTTGGCGACCGGCTTGCCTTCCGTCTCCGGCCGGAACGAGAAGTCCGTGAGCTGGTTGTTCAGGAAGAAGCCGCCGACGGCGCGCCCTGAGCCGAACAACGATTCGACCGAGGTGGTCATCGACACGACGTCGCCTTCGGCGTCGACGACGACGAAGTGACTGGTGCCGGAGGCCTCGACCGTCGCATCCGCGCCGCGCGCGAAACCGGGCGGCCGGCCTGGCTCGGGTGCCGGGCCGGCACGCCCTCCGATCAGCGTGGCGCGTGCGGCGACGTAGCCCGGCTCGAGGAGCTCGTGCACCGGGACCTCCACGAACTTCGGGTCGGCGATGTACTCGTTGCGATCCGCGTACATCAGGCGGCTGGCCTCGGCAAACAGGAACCAGGCCTGCGGATCCTCCGGTCCGCGCGAGGCGATGTCGGTCGCCTCGAGGATCGCGAGCAGCTGCAGCAACGAGACGCCGCTCGAAGGCGGCGGCGGGACGCAGACCACGTAGACCAGGAACGGCCCGCACACGGGCTCTCCCGTGCGCGGCTCGTAGGTCGCGAAATCCGGGCGGGACAGCGTCCCGGGCAGCGGCTCGTCGTGAGTCCGGGCGATGATCCGGTCGGCGATCGGCGGCTCGAGCAGCGCCCGCGGGCCGCGGTCGGCCAGCGTCCTCAACGTGTCTGCGTAGTCCGGGTTGCGCAGCAGGTCGCCGGGCTGGATCGTCGAGCCGTCCGGGCGCGTGAACAGTGCCAGAGCATCCGGCAGGCTCACCTGCGGGAATTGCCGGCTGACCCCCGACCCGGGTACCTGGCCGTTGACGTAGGCACCGAGCCTTTGCGGCACGGTGAAGCCGTCCGCCGCGGCACGGACGGAGGCATCGAAGAGCCGGCTCCAGGGCAACCTGCCGAATTGCTCGTGGGCCGCGCCGAGCATGGGCATGACGCCCGGGACGCCGGTCGAGCGGCCGCTGGTCACGGCGTCACGATAGCCGAGCGGCGCACCGTCCGGCCCGAGGAACATGCCGGCCGTCGCGCCCGCCGGCGCGGCTTCCCGGCCATCGAAGGCCGTGACCCGGGCCGTCTGCGCGTCGTAGTAGAGCAGGAAGGCGCCGCCGCCGATGCCGGAGCTCTGCGGCTCGACGAGCCCGAGCATGGCCTGCACGGCGACCGCGGCATCGGCGGCGCTGCCGCCGGCGCGCAGGACGTCGAGTCCGGCCTCCACGGCGTAGGGATTGGCGGCAGCCACACCGGCGACGGCGGCGGCATGGGGTGCGGGGCTCCTCGCCGGCGCCTCGCGCACTGCGCTCGGCTGGCACGCGGTCAGCGCCAGGGCGGCTGCGGTGGCGGCGATCCATGACGGGTGGTGATGGCGGGGTTCGGATCGCATCGGCGGTTCCCTGGCGGCGGCCCGGCGATTCTAGCGGTTGCCGCCGGCCGTCGTCGCTGCGCATCCCTGTCGCGCATGCGCCGTCCCGTCCCGCAGCGCGCGCGTGGGATACTTGCTGCGACGACCGGGAGGCACCGATGCGACTGAACCAGGTCACGCTCAAGGCCGGCGACGTGGGCGCCTGTACCGAGTTCTACGAACGGCTCGGATTCCATCTGATCGTGGACAGCAGGCCGCGCTACGTGCGCTTCGAGTGCCCGGAGGGCGAGGCCACCTTCTCGGTCGAGTTGTCCCACGACCTGTCGCCCGGCGAGCGGTCCGAGATCTACTTCGAGTGCGACCCGCTCGATGAGATCTGCGAGCGGTTGATGCGCCGCGGCCTGGAGTTCGAGCATCCGCCGAAGGACCAGCCCTGGCTGTGGCGGGAGGCGCGCTTGCGGGACCCCGCGGGCAACGTCGTGGTGCTGTATTCCGCAGGGGAAAACCGGCGTTTCCCGCCCTGGCGCGTAGACGGGTTGACAGCGCCGGCCGCGGCGGGTTGACTGCCCGGACCACCCGTACAACCAGAACCAAGAGCCCACCATGACAGCGAACATCAAGACGGAGATGGTCACCTACAACGCCGGCGGCGCCACCCTGGTCAGCTACCTCGCGTGGGACGCGTCCCAAACGGAGCCGCGCCCGGGCATCGTCGTGTTCGGCGAGTGGTGGGGACTCAACGACTACCAGAAGCGACGGGCGCGGGAACTCGCGGGCCTCGGGTACGTCGCGCTCGCGGCGGACGTGTACGGCAACGGCAAGGTAGCCGCGGATGCCGACGAGGCGGGCTCGCTCATGAACGGGCTGTTCGCCGACATGGAAGGCACGAGCGCACGCGTGCGCGCGGCGGTCGACCAGCTGTCGCGTCAGCCGGGCGTGGACGCCTCGCGGCTCGGCGTCATGGGGTACTGCCTCGGTGGAGCGCTGTCGTTGCACGCCGCCCGCCTCGGCCTCGAGCTGCGTGGCGTCGCCAGTTTCCACGGTTCCCTGGGCAAGACGCACGCCGCCCACAAGGGGGACGTCAAGGCCAGGGTGCTGGTGTGCCACGGCGAGGACGACAGCTTCGTTTCGGCCGAGGAGCAGGCAGGCTTCCGCCAGGAGATGGAGGAGCTCGGCGTCGACTACAGGTTCGTCGCCTACCCGGGCGCCAAGCACGGGTTCACGAACCCGGATGCGACCGAGAACGGGCGCAAGTACAGCCTGCCGCTCGAGTACAACGAGAGCGTCGACCGCGAGTCCTGGCAGGAGATGAAGGCGTTCTGGAGCGACGTCCTCGCCTGAGCGCAGCGGGCGAGGCGGCTGCCGTCAGCGGCCGCCCTCGGCGACGGCGGACTTCTGTACGCGCGTGACGACGGCGAAGAAGAAGCCGCCCGACCAGGCGCACATGAGGATGCCGGTCAGTCCTTCGATCGACGCCAGCAGGCGGTAGTCCGCGGGCGGCGTGACGTCGCCATATCCGATCGTCGCGTAGGTCACGGCGCTGAAGTAGACGGCGAGCTCCCAGTCGGGCATGACGTCCTGCCACCGGTAGTACAGGGCCCAGGCGGCGATCTCCAAGACGTGTGCCAGCAGGCACCAGACTGCGATCCGGACGAGCAGCAGGATGTCCAGCCCGATCGAGCGCGACACGACCGGCGCCTGCTGCAGCCGCCAGATGATCCAGCCGAGGATCAGGCCGTGAATCGCCACCGACAGCGCCGCGAGCAGCGCACCCTCCAGCAGTTGCCCCAGCATGGCCGTCCCCCTTGCCCGTCCTTCGAAGACGCGATCAGTCGCCGATGGCTCGTCCCCAGTCGGCCCGGGTGACCCGCCACTCGCCGTCTTCCCGGGCCAGGGTGACGTCGAGCTCGTACAGGTCGGTGGCGAGATCCCAGGCGCCGGCGGCCTCGGCCTCCTTGCCGACCATGCCGACGGTGGCCTGCACGCGGGCGAGATCGGTGGCCGGCAACTCGATGGCGTCGATCCTGGTCAGCAGCGTGATCGACTGGTACGCGACGAGGTATCCGCGCAGGTTGCGGCGGATCTCTTCCGCCCCGTTTCCGCGCGAATCCCGGTAGTCGTCGGCCACGAGGTCGAGGAGCGCGGAAGCGTCACGCGCCTCGGCCGCCTCCTCCGCCGCACCGATGGCCGCGCGGACCTCGTCCTCCGGAGAACCCTTCCCCGCGCAGCCGGCCAGGAGGCTTGCGAAGAGCGGCAGCGTGCAGAATGCGGCAACGGCGGAACGATTCATGGACGAGAGTTAACCACAGGCCGACGGCCGGCACAGCCCGAATCCGGTCGCGGCGGGATCGCGACACCTGCCCGGCGCGGCTAGGATATTGAACATGGCCTCCGATGATCCGGGTGATCGCTCCGCCCGTCTCGACCGCATCGTCGCGGAGGCGCAGCGCGCCCGGCTATTGCGGGAGCAGGGCTACCGGGAGCAGGCGCTGAAGCTCTTTCCGTGGGTCTGCGGACGCTGCGGGCGGGAGTTCACGCGCGAGAACCTGCGCGAGCTGACGGTCCATCATCGCGACCACGACCACGACAACAACCCGCCCGACGGCAGCAACTGGGAGCTGCTGTGCCTCTACTGCCACGACAACGAGCACGCGCGGTTCGTCGCCGAGACCGGCAAGGAGGAGGCGCGCGACGAGTCCTCGACGCACCGCCCGTTCGAGTCACTCGCATCGCTGCTCAAGGACCGGAGGTAGCGGGCCGCCAGGGTGAGCGTCACGGATCCGGGACGAAGCCGCCGGGAAACGGGTCCGGTGTCCGCCGGGCGTAGTGCGGCCGCGGCAGCACGCCCTGCGCCACGAGGTTGCGCCGGGAGTCGTAGTAGATCGCGACGATCGCCTCCGGCGCATCCGAGGCCCGGTCGAAAGCCGTGTACTGGGCGGGCGAATCGAGGCGACTGCCGTGGCCGGTGCCGAGCCTTGCGGACTCCCGCAAGATGTCGGCTGCGGCGCCGGCGGCCTCGCTTTCCGCGGGTGCCGGCGCCTGCGCGCGGTCCATGCGTTTCCCGCAGCACGGTGCGGGCCGCTCGCGGAACAACGCCACGCCGATGACGCCCACGTCGTCCGGCCGGTCGGTGTGGGCGGCGTAGGAATCGGGCAGTGGGGTGAAGTAGAAGGCAGCGACGTCGCCGAGACTCTTGCGCCAGCCGTCGATCGCCACCGAGCCCCGGGGGTCGATCACGTACCCGCCCTGCGATACGTCGGCCGTGCGACCGGTGACGACATCGACGCCGTCGACGCTGGTGACGGCCAGCAGCCGCCCGGATGTGCGGTTGCGGACGCGGATCTCGTACTCGTGGCCCGGCTCGCCAACGACGTAGTGCCGTCCCTCGTGCACGTGGACGTCGAGCAGCCGCCCGGCGGTGCGGTCGTAGACGCGGACGTCCGCCGGCGCCTTCGCGCAGGCGGCGAGCGGGACGAGCCCCGCGAGCAGGCAGGTGATCAGGAACAGGGTGCGGCGCATGGTCGGTCTCCGGTAAGCGTGTCTCTCGGGAGAACTGAACGTCCCGGCGCGCTCGCTCGGGTTAACGCCTCGGTACGGGGCTGCCGACCCGGTGCGCGAAAGGGCTCGGGATGGGCAGATCCTGTGCCGGCGGGCCGCTACGCAACGGCTCGAGAGGCTAGAATCGCCAGCTTCGGTCCGGGAGGTGAAGGCATGCCGGGTACTTGGAGTGCAGAGACCATGACCTCGCTGAGGCTCGCGGCCGGGGCGATGGCCGCCTTGCTGGCAGTGGGCGGGTGCGGCAAGCGCGCGTCCGAGGTCGCACCGGCGCGGGCGGCGAAGGCACACGGCATCGACTGGTACGCGGGCAGCGTCGATCAGGCCTTTGCGGAGGCCGCCTCGCGCAACCTGCCCATCTTTCTCTACTGGGGCGCCGAGTGGTGCCCGCCCTGCCACGAGATCAAGGCCACGGTGTTCCGCTCGCGCGAGTTCATCGAGCGCTCGCGCCTGTTCATCCCGGTCTACCTGGACGGCGACGCCGAGAACGCCCAGGCGATCGGCGAGCGATTCGGCGTGCGCGGCTATCCGACCATGGTCGTGTTCTCGCCGGCCGGCGAGGAGATCACGCGCATCCCGGGCGGGATCGACATCCAGGCCTACGCCAACGTGCTCGACCTCGCGATCGGCACGATGAAGCCGGTCCCGGCGCTGCTCGGTCGTGCGCTCGACGAGGACGCCGCGCTGGACCCCGCCGAGTGCCGGCTGATGGCCTACTACTCCTGGGAGCAGAATCCGGCGCTGCTCGAAGGCCGGGACCAGGCGGAGGTGTTCGAGCGCCTGGCCGCCGCCTGTCCGCAGGAACTCGAGCTCGAGCGCACGAAGCTGCGGCTTGCAGGGATCCATGCGGCGATCGCCCCGCCGCCCGGGTCTTCCGAGCCGGCCGAGCTCGCTCCGGAATTCCGGCGCGAGGCGCTCGAGACCGTGAGGGCCATGCTCGACGACGAGGCGCTGGTGCGCGCCAACCTGTACAGCGTGCTCATCGCGGGAGCGCGCATCACCTCGGCGGTCACCGACGCCGGTTCACCGGAACGTGCCGAGCTCGAGTCGAAGTTCGCGACTTGGATCGACCGCCTCGGCAAGGACGAGAGCCTGTTCCGCTCGGAGCGCCTGTACGCGCTGCTCGGCAAGATGCGCTTCGAGCGGATCGGCGATGCCGAGGCACCGCTGTCCGCCGGACTTCGCGAGGAGATCCGCAGGACGGTGGCCGAGGCGGACGCGGCCACGACCGATCCCTACGAGCGTCAGTCCGTCATCAACGTCGCCTCGGCCATCCTCGACATGGCGGGCATGAAGGAGGAGGCGAAGACGATGCTGCTCGCCGAGCTCGAGCGCTCGAAGCAGCCTTACTACTTCATGACCGGCCTCGCCGACATCGAGCAGCAGGCCGGAAACCACGAGGCGGCGATCGGCTGGCTGGCCCGCGGTTACGACGAGGCCCGTGGACCGGCGACCCGCTTCCAGTGGGGAACGTACTACATCGTCGGGCTGCTCGAGATGACGCCCGAGGACGAGGAGCGCATCGCCGCGGAGACCGTGCGCGTCGTAGGCGAGCTCGGTGCCACGCGCGCCTTCCACCAGCGCCCGAAGGCCCAGCTCGCGCGCCTGCAGAAGAGGCTCGAGGAGTGGAACGAGGGAGGCGCGCACGCCGAGGCGATCGGCCGCATCCGCCAGGGCGCGATGGCCATCTGCGCGGGCATACCGGCGGACGATTCGGCGCGCACGACCTGCGAGAGCTTCCTGGCACCGGCCTGACGCCTGCGCGACGCCTCGAAGAACGTGGCTGAGGCGCGCCCCGGTCCTGCCCTGGCCCGCCTGCTGCCGGCGGTCGTGGCGCTCGCGCTGCTGGCCGCACACTTCTACCGGGCAGGCCTCGTGCCGCTGGTTCCGACCTGCATCGGCGCAGCCGCGCTGCTCTTCGTTCGCCTGCCCTGGGTACGCTACCTGGCCGTCGGTTCGCTGCTGCTGGCGGCCGCCGAGTGGCTCCGCACACTCGTCGACCTGGTCGGCGAGCGCTCTGCCGCGGGCGAGCCCTGGCTGAGGCTCGCGGCGATCCTCGGGGGCGTGATCGTCTTTACGCTGGTGGCAGCCCTGCCGTTCCGCTCGCCGGCGCTGCGCCGCTGGTATGCCGGCGGCGAGCCACCCGGACCGGGAGCGAGCTAGCCGGGGTCCTTCGACTGGTCCCCCGCGGCGGTAACGGCGTGGCCGCCGAAGGCCTGTCGCATCCGGGCCAAGAGCCGGTTGGCATAATCGCCCCGGCCCTGGCTCGCGAAGCGCTGCATCAGCGCAAGCCCGATCACCGGCGCAGGCACGCCGAGGGCGATCGACTCGACCGCTGTCCAGCGGCCTTCCCCGGAGTCGGCCACGACGGGCGCGATGTCCTCGAGGGCGGCATCCTCGGCGAGGAACCCCGCGGTGAGGTCGAGCAGCCACGACCGGATGACGCTGCCGTGGCGCCAGCTCTCCGCAATCGCCGCCACGTCCAGCGCGAACTCCGACTTGGCGTCGAGCAACGCGAGCCCCTCGGCGTAGGCCTGCATCATCCCGTACTCGATGCCGTTGTGGATCATCTTCGCGTAGTGGCCCGATCCGACCGGGCCGCAGTGGATCCAGCCTCGTTCGGGAGCAGGAGCCAGCGCGCGCAGGTAGGGCTCGACGCGCCGGACGTGCTCGCCACCGCCGCCCACCATGAGCCCGTAACCGCTCTCGAGGCCCCAGACGCCTCCCGAGACACCGGCATCGACGTAGCCGATGCCACGCTCCCCGGCCTGTTCCGCGCGAGCCATGCTGTCCTTGTAGAGCGCGTTGGCGCCATCGACGATGACGTCGCCTGCCTGGAGCAGTCCGAGCAGCTGGTCGATGACTTCCTGCGAGGCGGCCCCCGCCGGCAGCATGAGCCAGACCACGCGCGGGGGCGACGTCCCTGCCACGAGCGACCCGACGCTGTCGCAGTCGAGCACGTCGCACTCGCGGGCCAGGGCGCCGCGTGCCTCGGCCGAGCGGTCGTGAACGGCCAGCCGGAAGCCGGCGCGGGCCAGCCGGCGGACCATGTTCCCACCCATCCGGCCCAGTCCGATCATGGCGAAGTTCATGTGCGCCGCTCCTTCCGGCCCTGCGGCCGACGCAGGGCCGAGTCTGCGAGTGCCGATCGAGCGCGGCAAGGCCGGTCTTGACATGCAACTCATAAGTTGCATATAAAACGGCCATGGACGAGGTGTTCCGGGCGCTTGCAGACCCCACTCGCCGCGAGCTCCTGGACCGGCTGCGGCGCCGGGAGGGGCAGACCCTGCTCGAACTGGCCGAGGGCTTCGACATGACGCGACAGGCCGTGACCAAGCACCTCGATCTCCTGGTGGAGGCTCGGCTCGTGACGGTCGACTGGAGGGGCCGCGAGCGCCTGCACTACCTCAACCCCGTTCCGCTCGCCCGGATCGCCGCGCGCTGGATGGACCGGTTCGCCCGACGACGCAGCCGCGCGCTCGTCGATCTGAAGTCGCGGCTGGAGGAGCCCATGCAGGACCCCGAATACGTGTACGAGATCTACATCAAGGCGCAGCGTGATGCGGTCTGGGAAGCGTTGACCGAAGGTCACTTCACCCGCCAGTACTGGTTCGCCACGTCGATCGAGTCATCCTGGCAGGCGGGCGCGCCCGTGCGATTCCTGTTCGAGGACGGGCGCGTCGCCGTGGAGGGCGAGGTGCTCGAGGCCGACCGGCCGGCGCGGCTGTCCTACACCTGGCATCCGCTCTACGACGAGGGGCTCGCCGCGGAGGTGCCCTCACGCGTGACCTTCGAACTCGAGGAAGTCCGCGGCCAGACCCGGCTGAGGGTCGTGCACGACCGGTTCCCCGCCGGGTCCGCGGTGCGCAGGCACGTCGCCGGCGGATGGGAGTTCCTGATCTCCGGGCTCAAGTCCGTCGTGGAGTCCGGCGGGCGGGCAGCCGTTGCCTCCTGAAGCGCCGGCGGCGGAGTACGCGTCGCTCGACAGGGCGCGCGCGCAGCCTCGTCACGTCGCCGTGGACATGCTGCCCGCCTGAGCCGACGCCTGCCACGGTTGCCATGCGGGCAGCCCGGCAACATCATGTAGCGCCGGCATCAGGGGGGAACCGGATGGACGCACTCAACCAGGTCCTTGGCACGATCAACGGCATCCTGTGGCACAACACGGTGCTGTACGCGCTGCTTGCGACGGGACTGCTATTCACCGTCTGGAGCCGGTTTTCCCAGATTCTGGCGCTCTCGCACGGCTGGCGCGTGATCCGCGGCGAGTACGACGACCCGGCGGATCCCGGCGCCATCAACCACTTCCAGGCACTGTCCGCCGCGTTGTCCGCCACCGTCGGCCTCGGCAACATCGGTGGCGTCGCGCTCGCCATCGCCCTCGGCGGGCCCGGTGCCGTGTTCTGGATGTGGGTAGTCGGAGCGGTCGGCATGGCGATCAAGCTGACCGAGGTCACGCTGTCCATGCTCTACCGCAACACCGACGACCCGGACAACCCCCACGGCGGCCCGATGTGGGTAGCCAAGAAGGCCCTCGCGCGGCAGAACCCGAAGCTCGCGTGGCTCGGCAGCCTCATCGGCGGGATCTTCTGCATCACGCTGCTCGTCTCGACCGTCACCGGCGGCAACATGTTCCAGGCCTGGAACGTGGCAGAGATCACGGAGACCTATTTCGGCGTGCCCAGCGTATTCACCGGCATCGTGCTGGCGATCGTCGTCGGGCTCGTGATCATCGGGGGCATCAAGCGCATCGGCGCCGTGGCCGGCCGGCTCGTGCCGGTGATGATGGCGCTGTACATCGCCGGCGGCCTGTACGTCCTGGCCGTCAACATGGAGGCGATCCCGGCGACACTAGCGCTGATCGTCACCAGTGCCTTCATGCCGACCGAGGCGTCGGGCGCCTTCATCGGCGGCACCGCGGCCTATGCGTTCCTGTTCGGCATGAAGCGCGCGCTGTTCTCGAACGAGGCCGGCCAGGGATCCTCGCCCATCGCGCACTCGGCAGCCAAGACGGACGAGCCGGTTCGCGAGGGGATCGTCGCGGGGCTCGAGCCCTTCATCGACACGCTGATCGTATGCACCTTCACGGCCATGGTGATCCTGACCTCGGGCGTCTGGAACCGGGGTCCGGATGCCACCTACGTCACCCTGCCGGAGGTACAGTCGGTCGGCGAGAGCCTCTGGACCATCGAGACCCGCAAGCCGCCGATCAACAGCAAGGTCGAGTGGATCGACGGCGATGCCGTGTACACCATCATGCGGGCCCATCCCAACCGGGAGACCGGCAACGAGCTGCATCGCCTCGACGGGGTGGTGCACATCGTCGGCGGACAGCCGGTCGTCGAGTGGGGCAACCTCGCCAGTCAGGTCGAGCCCGAGCTCTCCGGGCCCGGCATCTACGCGACCTACGTCGGCGCGACGCTCACCGCCAAGGCCTTCGACAGCGCGCAGCCTGGGCTGGGCAAGTGGCTGGTGACCGTCGCGGCGTGGCTCTTCGCCGTGTCCACCATGATCTCGTGGAGCTATTACGGCGAACAGGGAATGGTGTACCTGGCCGGCGACAAGTCGGTGCTGCCGTACAAGATCGTGTACTGCGCCTTGATCATCGTCGCCACGATGGGGTTCATCAACACCGACGCCGAACTCGACAACCTGAGCAGCCTGGGCACCGGCGTGATGCTGCTCGCCAACGTCCCGATCATGTGGCTGTTCGGCCGGCAGGCGATGCTCGCGTACCACAACTACGTCGAGCGGCTGAAGACCGGACGGATGGGCCCGGACCATCCTCGTCCGTCGATCGAGGACCTCGTGAGCGGCCGGGACGTGCGCTGAGTCACGAAAAACGTGACGGCGCTCATCTGCCGTTCAGGTGGCGGGGCATATGGTGCGCTCGTGTCCCCGTTGCGGAGCGGGCCGCGGTGCCGGCCCGACCACGTGTCGCATGAGACGGATCGCTACGACCTTCGCTCTGCTGGCCGTGCTGGTGTCCGGCTGTTCGACCAATACCCTGAGCAAGGACGAGTGCCTCACCGTGGACTGGCGTACGGTCGGCTACGAGGACGGCGTCGCCGGCTACAACGGAGACCGCATCGGGCAGCATCGCAAGGCCTGCGCGGAGTACGGCGTGACGCCCGACTTCGAGGCCTACCAGGCCGGTCGCGCGGAGGGCCTGCGTGAGTACTGCCAGCCGCAGAACGGCTTCCGGGTCGGCGCCAGCGGAGCGACCTACGTAGGCGCCTGCCCGGCTGACCTTGCGCCTCCCTTCGCGGTGGCGTACGAGTCGGGACGCGAGCTGTACGTACGGCAGCATCGAGTGAACAACGCGAACTCGCAGCTCGCCGCCAAGCGCCGGGACATCGAGCGGATCGAGCACCGGATGACGAGCACGGGCTTCGCCGTCATCGACCCGCAGGCGAGCCCCGAGCAGCGCGCCCAGGCGTTGCTCGAGACCACGCAGCTCGCCGAGCGGCATGGCCGTCTCGCGTCCGAGATCGAGCAGCTCGAGAAGGACAAGCTGCGCTGGGAGCGCGAGCTCGACGAGTACCGCAACGAGGTGGCCTACGCCAGGTAGCCTGCCCCTCGCGACGCCTCCGCGCGAGCGTCCGCTGCTGCCGCTCGCGACCGAGGTGTTGCGCACGCGGCTCGAGACAGCGCTGGCGGATGCCGACGGCCTGGCCGGCGCACACTGCGTGCACGAGCTGTGGATGCGCGGCGAGCCGCCGATGAACGTCGAGGCATGCCTCGAGCGGCTGTGGCGTCATGCCGCGGCAACGGTTCCCGACTGGCTTCCGATGCGCTACGTGGACTGGCTGCCCTCCGCCTACGAGGTCTGCGGCCGCTTCCGGCCGGAGCGCGGCGGCCGCAGCAACCTCTACCTCGTCCTGCTCGACTACCGCGACAGCCGTGACGAGCCCTATGGCGTCTACGTCGGCATGAGTCGCTACCCGCCGCTCGAGCGCTTCGATCAGCACAAGGCCGGCATCCGCGCCGCCGGCACCGTGTTGCGCCGTGGCCTCGAGGTGCTCACCGGCCCGACGAGCCACCTGCAGGGCGTTCGACGCGCGGATGCGGCGCGCATCGAGGAGCAGCTGGCCGAGGCGCTGCGCGACGAGGGACTGTTCGTCCGCGGCGGTCATTGATCCGCGGGCCGGCCCTGTCGAGTCGCGCACGGCCCGCGGCACGGGCCATCTGTTAGATTCCGCCGCATGCCGAAGGTCCCGGATGCACGCTCGGAACTGCTCGCGCTGCTGCGCAGTCGCGTGCCCCTGATCGTCGTCGAGACCCGCGACGAGCCGCGGGTCGTCGACCTCGTCGCCTCGCTGGCGACTCAGCTCGCGACCCCGGAGCACACGCCGGTCTTCCGCTGGACGCTGACGGAAGGTCTGCGACGCCTCGACGTCGATCTCGGTGCCCCGCAGCGTCACAATCAGGAGCCCGGCGACCTGCTCGGCCACGTCCGCGCGACCGATCGACGCGGCGTCTACCTGCTGCTCGACTTCCATCCATTCCTCGACAGCCCGATGCACATCCGCCTGCTGAAGGACATCTGCCTCGGCTACGAAAAGGCGGCGAGGACGGTGATGCTGGTCAGTCACGAGATCCGGTTGCCCCGGGAACTCGAGCACTTCGCGGCGCGCTTCGAGCTCTCCTTCCCGTCGCGCGAGGAACGTCACCGCATCGTCGAGCAGGTCGCCGCCGAGTGGCAGCGGGGCAACGGCCGCCGGGCGCGCGTCGACTCCCGGGCGGCCGAGATGCTGGTCGAGAACCTCGCGGGGCTGGCGACCGCGGACACGCTGCGCCTCGCGCGCAAGGCCATCTTCGACGACGGCGCGCTCACCGCGTCGGACCTGCCGGAAGTGATGGCCGCCAAGTACCGGTTGCTGAACAGGGGCGGCGTGCTGGGCTACGAGCACGACACGGCGCGCTTTGCCGAGGTGGCGGGCATGTCGCGCCTCAAGAGCTGGCTCGAGCAACGGCGCCCGGCATTCGACGGCTCGGCGCCGCGGCTCGATCCGCCGCGGGGGCTGCTGCTGCTCGGCGTGCAGGGTTGCGGCAAGAGCCTTGCGGCGCGGGCGATGGCCGGGGTCTTCGGAGTGCCGCTGCTGCGGCTCGACTTCGGGGCGCTGTACAACAAGTATCACGGCGAGTCGGAGCGCAACCTGCGCGAGACGCTGTCGACGGCCGACGTGATGGCCCCCTGCGTGCTGTGGATCGACGAGATCGAGAAGGGCCTCGCCACGGGCGAGGGCGACAACGGGACCTCGCGGCGGATGCTCGGCACCTTCCTGACCTGGATGGCCGAGAAGAAGCGCCGCGTCTTCACCGCGGCGACGGCGAACGACATCTCGGCGCTGCCGCCCGAGCTGATCCGCAAGGGCCGCTTCGACGAGATCTTCTTCGTCGACCTGCCGGACGCGGCCGTGCGGGCGGACATCCTGCGGATTCACCTCGGGCGACGGGAACTGCAGGTGGGTGAGCGTGACCTGCTGGCACTCGCCCACGCCGCAGAGGCATTCTCCGGCGCGGAGCTCGAGCAGAGCGTCGTCTCGGCGATCTACACGGCCCACGCCGAGGGCAGGCAGCCGGGCGCGAGGGACGTGCTCGCCGAGATCCGCGGCACGCGGCCCCTGTCGCGTGTGATGGCGGAGCGCATTGCGGCGCTGCGCGAGTGGGCGCGGGACCGGACCGTGCCTGCCGGCTGACGCGTCGGGTCCGTTCGTCGACTTCTCCGGCTGCACGGACGCTCCATCGTGCAGGAGTCCGGAGGCGCCGATCACGATCGCATCGAAGAGGGGCGGGAAGCTCTCGAGGTCGGCCATGACGGCCAGTTCGTCGGAGGAAACGCGCCGGATGCGCGAGGAGGACGGCTGGCCTGACGGCATGTGGCAAAGTCCTGAATCGTGCCAGGCCGCGCCGAAGGCGAGGGAGAGGTCGTGGTCGTTACGCCGGCTTCGACACGCTCAGCGCCGTGATGACCGCGATGAACAGCCACAGCAGGCCGAGCAAGCTCGTCGCACGGACGTACGTGGTCCTGATGGACCGCTCGCGCTCCTCGCTCGTGCCCTCGCGGGCGACCTCGTCCCAGGTCCGGTAGAAGCCCATGAGTGCGAAGCGGATGCCGATCCCGCAGGCGATGACGCCCGCGAAGGCGACAAGCTTCCAGCCGAGCCAGGCGGGCATCGCGCGAATCGCACCTCCCACGGCTGCCATGCCCAGCACCACAAACACCGCGGCGAGAGCGTAGCGGACCATGCGGTCGAGCGCCGCGAGCCGCCGACCCGCGTCGGTCCTCCTGAGACGGTGCGTCGCCTCGACCAGCGACAGCCATGACACGGTGGCCACCGCCGCGCCGATCGCGAGCGGCGCACCGCCTGGAAAGAGGCCGTATAGCGCGGCGAGCACCGTGCCGATTCCCGCCTGCAGCACGAGCGCGTACCGGACGTGCTGGTCCACGTCCATGACGTGGTCCATCAGTCGGTCCCGTTCGGCAAAGGGCATGCCGGAGGACGAGGACACGTACCGGAACGTGCTGTTGATGACCAGCTCCGAGCCGAGCCAATAGCCGAGGATCGCGATGTGGGCAACCAGCAGCGCTTGCAGGAGCATCGGGGAGAAACCGGCAGAGGACGGGTACAGCCCCCGGGGATGATACGGGAGTCGGCCGGCATGTCCCGGACGGCGGGAATCACCCGGGCAAGACGGGAGATCCGGCGGCGGCACACCGCTGCCGCCGGATCGGGATTGCGCAGTGCCTCAGTCCGCGACCGGCACCATGACGTGGGCGTAGGGCGTGCCCTTCCACATCACGTAGGGGCCACCGTTCTCCGGGTCGGTGGGAAGGCCCTCGAGCAGCGCGGGGTCGGGCACGAGGATCATCACGTGCGGCCCCTCGACGACCCACTGGTTGTCGTCGGTGGGACCCTCGGCGAAAGGATCGACGTTGCTCGACCCTTCGTCACCCGCCAGCATGTAGGAGATTCCCAGGCGGTCGACCTCGGGTTCGGTCCGGCTCATCCAGGCGTGGGCCCACGCCATCCAGGGCGCGTCCATGCACATCGGCGCCGTGCCCTTGAGCATCGGCGGCGTGGGCATGCAGGTGTAGGCACCCGTGCCTTCCTTGAGCGTCTTCATCTCCCAGTCGACGACGGCGGCGCCTGCGGCCATGTCGGGGTTGGCGGCCGAGAGCGCATCCGTCACCGGGTCCTCGCCGCCGCGCGTCGGTGGAACGTCGATGGGCACCATCACGTGCGCGTAGGGCGTGCCCTTCCACATCACGTAGGGGCCGCCGTTCTCCGGGTCCGTGGAGATGCCCTCCAGCAGTGCCGGGTCGGGCACCAGGATCATGAGGTGCGGCCCTTCGACGACCCACTGGTTGTCGTCCGTCGGTGCCGTCGCATACGGGTCGATGTTGCTGGCGCCGCTGTCGCCGGCCAGCATGTAGGAGATGCCGACCGTGGAGATGCTGAACTCCTCGCGCTTCTCCCAGGCGTGCGCCCACTTCATCCAGGCGTCGTCCATGCACATGGGCGACTTCAGGCCGGCCTCCAGCAGTTCCGGTGCCGTCGGCATGCAGGTGTAGCGGCCGCTGCCCTGCTTGAGCACGTTGCCTTGCCAGTCCATGACGGAGGCGTCCGCCGCCATGGAGGGCAGCGCCGCCGAGAGCGCCTCGGCGACGAGCTCATCGCCTGTGGCCGGAGTGGTCTCACTGGATGCGGCGGTTTCCTTGGGTTCCGGCGCCTTGCTGCCGCAAGCCGCCAGCGCCAGGCAAATCGCCACTGCAGGTGCGATTACGCACCTCGATGATGATGTCATGAATGTCCCCCTCGAGCGTCGACGCCAGTCCCGGGTCGCGATCTGCAGCCCGTCCAGATGGGCGTCACGCGCCGCCCACTATACGCCTCGGGCGAGGAAGCGCCGTAGCGCGGGCCGTCTCGGCCGATGATCTCCGTCATCTCCTGCTCCTCCCCGTCTACCCCGGTCGGCTGGTGACGGGGCCCTTTCCGCTCGCCGCAGTGACCGGCCGCGTGACTGCAAGCGTGCGACGGCGCGCATCGATCCAGTATCCCCAGCCGACGAGCAGCCACTGTGCCTGTCCTGCCCAGGCGATTGCACGGACCCCGGGAGGCGGCTGCCCGAAGAGGTTCAAGGCGTAGACCAGCAGCAGGCACGCGACAAAGCCGCCGAGCGCCCACGTGCCCGTCGCATTCACGGGTCTGGTGCACCGGACGTAGAGCCAGACGCCCCAGGCGAACAGCGATGTCTCGAGCGCCAACGTGCCCGCCACGGAATTCCACAGGCCCATCCCGAGAAGGGGGCTTGCGCCTGTGTGCAGAGGAAGGTCGGGACGATGCACGACGAGGTCCAGCAGCCAGTGGCTTGGCACGGCCAGCCCGACAACCAGCGCCTCCCGCCCGAGCCGACGGATAGCGAAGTACCCGGTCGCGAAAGCCAGACCCCAGCCGAGCGCAGCCAGAAGGCTGTGGGACCAGGGGTAGTACTCGAAGTCGAGCGGCGTCACGCGCGTGATGCCGGGCTCTATGCGGACGCGCTCCACACCGAGCAGCAGCAGCGTGGGCCAGAGCAAGTCGACGAATTGTGCAGCGAGAAACAGCGTCCCGAGCGACGCCCGCGGCGCCAGCCGTTTTGCTGCGAACCCGACCGCGAAGTGTCCGATGAACATGCGTGTCGCCGACCTCTCCTTGCAGCGTCGTATCCCAGCCCGGGTTCAGCCGCCAGCGCGATCACGTGCAGGATCCGGATCGTCCGACGGATCGCTGCCGCACCATAGCATCCTCGCGAGTCGGGCCGGCAGAGACCTGGAACGTGGCGAGACTGGTGAATGTCCGGGTGCAAGGCGCCGCGTCGCCCGTGCAATGATGTTGCTCCACGCAGCCGCTGCCGCGGGAGCCTTCCATGGCGCGCTTGAAGCTCGAGTTCGCAAACGCCGACGGCCAGAGGCTGGCCGGACTCCTGGAGACCCCGCCCGAGGGCACGACGATCGCGCGCTACGCGCTGTTCGCGCACTGCTTCACCTGCGGCAAGGACATCGCGGCCGCCTCGCGGATCAGCCGCGCGCTCGCCGCCGGCGGCATCGCTGTCCTGCGCTTTGACTTCACCGGCCTCGGCAACAGTGACGGGGACTTCGCCAACACCAGCTTCTCCTCGAACGTGCAGGACCTCGTTTCCGCCGCCGCTGCACTCACGCGAGAGTACCGCGCGCCCGAACTGCTCGTCGGCCACAGCCTCGGAGGTGCGGCAGTGCTCGCGGCCGCCTCGCAACTGCCCGAAGTGAAGGCCGTCGCCACGATCGGTGCACCGGCCACGGCGGATCACCTGCGCCACCTGTTCGCCGGCGAAGTCGACGAGATCGGCCGGCGCGGCGCGTCCACGGTACGGATCGGACTGCGGGAATTCACGGTCAAGCGGCAGTTCCTGGAGGACCTGCGCGCGCACGGCTCGGCCGACCACATCCGCCGCCTGCGCAAGGCGCTGGTCGTGTTCCATTCACCCGTCGACGACGTGGTGCCCATCGAGGAGGCGGCGCGGATCTACGAGGCGGCATTGCACCCGAAGAGTTTCATTTCGCTCGACAAGGCGGACCACCTGCTGAGCCGCACGGAGGATGCCGAATACGTCGCCGCGACCCTGGCCGCATGGGCGAGCCGTTACCTCGGCCTGGAGCAGGAGCCTGCCCGCGACCGCTACGGAGAGCGGCCGGAGGTCGGCCCGCGCGAGGTAGTCGTGACCGAGCTCGACCGCAAGTTCCTGCGCGGCCTGTACAGCGAGCATCACCGCTGGATGGCCGACGAGCCGCAGAGCTACGGCGGGACCAACCTCGGCCCCACCCCCTATGACCTCTTGCTGATGGCGCTGGGGGCCTGCACGTCGATGACTGTGCGGCTGTATGCCCGTCACCAGAAGCTCGCGCTCGACGACGTCACCGTGCGCATGCGGCACAAGCGCATCCACGAGGAAGACTGCGAGGACTGCGGGGACGAGGGGCGCAAGCTCGAGCGGATCGACCTCGAGCTCGATCTCGCCGGGGACCTGAGCGAGGCGGAGCGCGCGCGGCTGGTCGAGATCGCAGGGCGCTGTCCGGTCAACCGGACGCTGACCGGCGAGCTGTCCATCGTCAAGCGGCTCAGAGGCGCCGCGTGACGGACGGGGCCGGTCAGGCCGGCCCCAGCCGCATGGGCAGTGCCGTCAGGCCGTTGCGGGTCTCGATCTCGCCCGTTGCCACGAAGCCGAAGCGCTCGTAGATCGGGATCGCCTCGGGAGTCGAGTTGACCGTGTAGCGGCCTGGATTCCCGTTGCGTCGGCAGACCTCGCGGGCGTGCTCCCAGAGCCGGCGCCCGATGCCGTGGCCGTGCCAGGCCTGGTCGACGAACAGGTGATACAGGTGCGAGTTGTCCCGCATGGCGATCATGCCGACGATCTGGCCTTCGTCCTCCGCGATGTAGTAGTGGTAGTTGCCGCGCATGCGTCCGGTGGTGGCCGCCGGCGTGTTCATCGCGAGGAAGTAGTTGCAGCCGTCGTCCGGCCCGTTGGCAAAGATGGTGTTGCGCGCCGACTGGCGCACGAGCGCCGAGATTGCGGCCGCGTCGGCCGGCGTGGCGTCGCGGATCGAAATCGCCATGCCGATCTCCCCCTACGGATCAGCCAGCTTCGCCGAAGTTGCGTCGCCACACTTCGACGAGCCTGGTCTCCTTGTCCACCGCGTCGGCGATCGCCGCCAGCCTGGGCGCATTGGCGGCGAACCATTCGCGGCCCGGCCTCCAATGAGTCATGACTGCCAGGTACAAGTCCATTGCGGAAAACCGCGAGCCCAGGAACCAGGGACGGCCGGCCGCCTGCTCGACGATGGTCCACAGCCTGCGCGCGTAGGCGTCCACGCTGCGACGGAACGGCGCACGCGCATCCTCGACGTCGACGAAGCGCGACGGATCGTCGGCATAGGTGAAGGTCGGATAGATGTTCGCGACCAGGAACACGAGCCACCGGAGGAAGTCGGGCCGCTCCGCGGCTGCCGGTCCCGGGACCAACTCCTCCGATCCCGTCGCGTCGGCGAGGTGCAGCGTGATGGCCGCGCTCTCGGTCATGACCCGGCCACCGGGGAGCACGAGCGTCGGCACCTGCGTGATCCGGTTGAAGCGGGCGAGTTCCTCCCGCGCCTCGGCCGAGTGGAACAGATCGCCGACGACCTGGCGCTGGTAGTCGATGCCGTACCAGGCCAGCTGGGCCTCGACGATGGCGGAGCCCCAGCCGTCCCGCGCGTAGAGCGTGTACATGCGACTAATATACGACGCCCGGCCGCGTTCCGCGGCGCGGGGAAAAGGGGGGAAGACGCCATGAGTCGCGCAGTCCGTCCGATCGTGAACGTGGAGGAGGCCGAGTACATGGCGGGCGAGCCCGAGCGTCCGAAGATCTTCGACCTGATCGAGGCCCGCGACCGCTGAACGAGCCGATGACCGAGCTCCGTATCCGGCGCGCCGGCCCCGCGGACGTCGAGACGCTGGCACCGCTCTTCGACGCCTACCGGCAGTTCTACGCGCTGCCGCCGGACCCGGCGTTGTCGCGAGGCTATCTCAGGGACCGTCTGCAGGGCGATGACTCCGTCGTCTTCATCGCGACCATCGACGGCGGCCAGGCGGTCGGCTTCGTCCAGCTCTACCCGACCTACTGTTCCCTCGCCGCGGCCCGGGTCTTCGTGCTCTACGACCTCTGGGTACAGCCGGATGCGCGGCGTCGGGGCGTGGCTCAGGCGCTGATGAGTGCGGCACGCGACCACGCCCTGCAGGCCGGCGCCGTCCGCCTCGACCTCATGACGGCTCGCTCGAACCTCCCCGCCCAGCGGCTCTACGAATCGCTCGGCTGGGTGCAGGACGTGAGGTTCTACGCCTACAGCCTGCGGCTGCACGGCGGTGCAGTCGACGGGAAGGAGTGACCCGGTGCCGGCTCACCAGGATCCCGGTCGTGCCACCGGCAGTCCCGCCACCTCCCAGCCCAGGATGCCCCCGGCGAGGGACATCGGCGTGACGAACCCGAGCCGCTTGAGAGCCTCCGCCGCGAGGGCCGACCGGCCGCCGCTCAGGCAGTAGAGCACCACGGGACGGTCCCGGTGGGACAACTCCTCGGCGGTGCGCCCGGCGACGGCCGGATGGCCGTCGACCTCGAACTCGAGCAATCCGCGCGGGATGTTGACGGCGCCGGGAATGTGCCCGTCGGCGAACTCGTCCGGCTCGCGGACGTCGACGATGGGCGTGCCGCTGCCGAGCAGCGGGGCCAGTTCATGCGGCGCCAGCTCGAGGATCTGGGCACGGGCAGCGGCAATCAGGTCGTGTGCAGATAACGTCACGGACGGAACCCCCCGTTCCCGCCGAATGTACGGGCTGCCGGCGCGCGCGGTCCAATGCCCGCAGGCGGGGTGCTCATTCCGGTTGGTTCTGGCGGGCAGGGGCGCCGTGCCGCATCGTAGCCCGGGTCGAGGAAAAGCCCGGCTGGCACGACAATCGGCGAACGATACCGGATCCGGGCCGCAGGGGAAATACGAGATTGGCGAGCCCCGGGGGGCGGCGGGCTGGGGTACCCTCGGGCCGAAAACACGGGAGGTATGGAGGACTCGACCCATGCACGACGAACTGACGACGCTGCCGAGCGTCGGCCCGAGCATTGCCGCGGATCTCAGGCACCTCGGCGTTCACTCCATCCGCGATCTCGCCGAAGCCGACGCGGAGAGCCTGTTCGAGCGCCTGAAGCAGATCACCGGCCACGACCACGACGCCTGCGTGCTGTACTCCTTCCGTTGCGCCGTGTACGCGGCGCGCACGCCGGAGCCCGAGGAGCATCTCCTCAAGTGGTGGAACTGGAAGGATCGCCGCCTCGACGACTGAGTACGGCGGGCATGGTTCCCCGCCGCATGACGGCCGTGCGCCCACGGGCCGGCGCGACTCGTTCCGGCCCGGGGCCGCGTTGATGTCCTACCCACGATGACCGATCGCGAAGAGCAGGACGGCAGCTTGCCGGCCGCCGCGATCGTGGCGCTGAATCAAGGCCGCTTCATCGATGCGATCAAGCTGACCCGCGAGGCCGAGCAGGGGCTCGGGCTGGCGGCGGCCAAGGAGCGCGTCGAGGCCTACGTCGCGAAAGATCCGATGCTCAAGGCGCAGGTCGAGCAGCAGCGGGCCGAGACCAGGCGCCGGCTCGTCCGCTGGGTGCTGGTCATCGACGTCGTGATCGTGGCCGTGCTCGTCTGGTACTTCTTCCTGCGCTGAGCCGGCCGCGGCTCAGCTGCGCGGATAGCCGATCTCCTTCAGCGAAGCCTCGATCTCCTTGAGCACCGCCGGGTCGTCGATCGTCGCCGGCATGCTCCACTTGGCGCCGTCGGCGATCTTGACCATGGTTCCGCGCAGGATCTTCCCGGATCGCGTCTTGGGCAGCCGTGTCACCACCTTGGCCTGCTTGAATGCCGCGACCGGCCCGATCTGCTCGCGCACGCGGGCGACGAGCTCGGCGACGATGTCCTTCTCCGGGCGCGAGACGCCGGCCTTCAGCACGACGAGCCCCAGCGGCATCTGCCCCTTCATCATGTCCGCGACGCCGAAGACGGCGCACTCCGCGACGTCCGGGTGTCCTGCCAGCACTTCCTCCATCGCTCCGGTGGACAGGCGGTGACCGGCGACGTTGATGACGTCGTCGGTGCGACTCATGATCCACAGGTACCCGTTCTCGTCCTTGATGCCGGCGTCGCCGGTCAGGTAACAGCCCGGGAACTGCGACAGGTAGGACTCGATGAAGCGCTTGTCGTTTCTCCACAGCGTGGGCAGGCAGCCCGGCGGCATCGGCAGCTTGATCACGATGCTGCCGAGCTCCCCGGCCGGCATGTCCTCGCCGTTCTCGCCGAGCACGCGCACGTCGTAGCCTGGCATCGCGACCGCGGGCGAGCCCGGCTTGATCTCGAGCGGCTCGACGCCGAGCGGGTTGGCCGCGATGGCCCAGCCGGTCTCCGTCTGCCACCAGTGATCCACGACCGGCTTGTCGAGCATCGTGCGGGCCCAGTTGAGCGTCTCCGGGTCGCAGCGCTCGCCCGCCAGGAACAGCGCCGTCATGCCGGAGAGGTCGTACTGGTGCAGCAGCTTGCCTTCCGGGTCCTCCTTGCGGATCGCGCGGAACGCAGTCGGCGCAGTGAACAGCACCTTGACGCCGTGCTCCGAGATGACGCGCCAGAACGCACCGGCGTCCGGCGTGCCGACCGGCTTGCCTTCGTACATCACCGTCGTGCAGCCGGCGAGCAACGGGCCGTACACGATGTAGGAGTGACCGACGACCCAGCCGACGTCGGACGCAGCCCAGTAGACGTCGCCCGCCCCCACGCCGTAGATGTTGCCCATGGTCCAGTGGAGCGCGACGGCGTGCCCGCCGTTGTCGCGGACCACGCCCTTGGGCTGTCCGGTGGTCCCCGACGTGTACAGGATGTAGAGCGGATCGGTCGCCTCCACGGGTACGCAGCCCGCCGGTTCCGCCTGTGCGACCGCCGTGTCCCAGTCGTGGTCGCGACCGGCGGTGAGCGGCGCCTCTACCTGCGGGCGCTGCTTGATCACGCAGGCGTCGGGTTTGTGGGCGCTGAGGCGGATCGCCTCGTCGAGCAGCGGCTTGTAGGGAATCACGCGGTTCGGCTCGATGCCGCAGGACGCGGACAGGATCATCTTCGGCTGCGCGTCGTTGATGCGCGTGGCGAGTTCCGGCGCGGCGAATCCCCCGAAGACCACGGAGTGCACGGCCCCGATCCGCGCGCAGGCCAGCATGGCGATGGCCGCCTCCGGGATCATGGGCAGGTAGATGAGCACGCGGTCGCCCTTCGCGACGCCGTGTGCAGCGAGCACGCCCGCGAGTGCCGCTACCTCGTCGCGCAGCAAGGTATAGGTGAACTTCCGCTGCTGCCCGGTGATCGGGCTGTCGTAGATCAGGGCGAGCCGGTCGCCGTGCCCGGCCTCGATGTGCCGGTCGAGGGCGTTGTAGCAGGTGTTGAGCCGTCCGCCGGGAAACCAGCGACCCGCGGGAGGACTGTCCGGGTCGAAGACCTTCGTCCAGCGCTTCTCCCAGTGCAGCGCCAGCGCGGCCTCTCCCCAGAAGCCCTCCGGGTCCTTCAGCGAGCGCGCATAAATCGATCGATAATCGCCCATGGCGGTCCCTCCCCCGTGACCCGGCGGTCGTTTGGGCTCAACGGTACCGGGGCGGGTCCGCATCGCACCATTAGCCATTCCGCTAAGCTCGACACTGCGTCGCGGCTTGCGAGGCGCGAGGTTCGCAAAGGAGGCCGTCATGCTCAAGGTGCTCGGTCGAAACAACTCGAGCAACGTGCAGAAAGTACTCTGGTGCCTCGACGAGCTCGGCCTGCCATTCGAGCGCGAGGACGTGGGCGGCGCCTTCGGCCGGAACCGGGACCCCGGGTACCTCGCGCTGAACCCGAACGGGCTCATCCCGACGCTGGTGGACGCGGGGCGCGTCCTCTGGGAGTCGAACACGATCCTGCGCTACCTCGCGGCGAGCTACGACACGGGGGAGTTGTGGGAGCCGGATCCGGCCCGGCGTGCCGTGGGCGAGAAGTGGATGGACTGGCAACTGTCGGTGCTGGCGCCGCCGATGACGCCCTTGTTCGTGCAACTGGTCCGCACGCAGGAGACGGAGCGCGACGCGGCGCTCGTCGCCAAGTCGGCCTCGAAGGCCGCTGCGGCCTTCCGGATCCTCGACCAGGCGTTGCGCGATGCGCCGTGGCTCGGCGGGCCACGATTCACGATCGCCGACATCCCATGCGGGGTCCTGGCCTACCGCTGGATGCACCTGCCGATCGAGCGCCCGGACCTCGGGAGCCTCGAGGACTGGTACGCCCGGCTGTCGGTCCGGCCCGCGTACCGGCGGCAGGTGATGACCGGCCTGTCCTGAAGACGATGGCGGACTCCGTCAGACCGGCGTGAGTCCAGGCGTGGGGATTAAGTGGAGCCGTCGGCCTCCGCGGCGTCGTTCGGAGGACAGGCAGCCGGCGCCGCGCACGGCAGCTCATGCCGCACGGTTCTTTCCACATTCCCAAGGCAAGAAGCGAGAATCGCCGCCGGAGGTTCCCGAGATGCCAATCGTGGAAAGGTTCGCCGGCGCGGTCGGCCGCACGCCGCTCATCCGCCTGACGCGGCTGTCGGAGGAGACCGGCTGCGACATCCTCGGCAAGGCCGAGTTCATGAATCCGTCCGGCTCGGTCAAGGACCGGGCGGCACGCGCGATCATCGAGGCGGCGGAGCGCGCCGGCACGCTGCGCCCAGGCGGCACCGTCGTGGAGGGCACTGCCGGGAACACGGGGATCTCGCTGGCCCACCTGTGCCACGCGCGCGGCTATCGCTGCGTCATCGTGATGCCGGACAACCAGTCGCCCGAGAAGTTCGAGCTGCTGCGCACGCTCGGCGCGGAGCTCGAGCTCGTGAAGCCGGTGCCCTACGCCGACCCGAATCACTACCAGAAGGTGGCCAGGCGACGCGCCGCGGAGATCGGCGGGGCGATCTGGGCCGATCAGTTCGACAACACCGCCAACCGCGATGCCCACTACGCCACGACCGGCCCGGAGATCTGGCACGACGTCGACGGGCGGCTGGATGCTTTCGTGGCGGCGAGCGGCACGGGAGGGACCTTCGGCGGCGCGGCCACCTTCCTCAAGGAACGAGGCGGCGATTCGCTCCGGACCGTGCTGGCGGATCCGCAGGGCAGCGCGTTGTATCGCTGGGTGAAGTCCGGTGAGCTGAAGCCGGAGGGTCCGGGCTCGATCACCGAAGGCATCGGCATCGGCCGGGTCACCGCCAACCTGAAGGACGCCCCGGTCGACGATGCCGTTCACGTGACGGATGCGGAGGCGGTGGGCATGGTGTACCGCCTGCTGCGCGAGGAGGGGCTGTTCCTGGGAAGTGCCGCCGGCGTCAACGTGGCGGGCGCGCTCAAGGTGGCAAGGGAGATGGGACCGGGGCATCGTGTCGCGACCATCCTCTGCGACGGTGGGCACAAGTACCAGTCCCGCCTGTACAACCGGGAATGGCTTTCGGGCAAGGGACTGCTGGAGGCCGCCGGCCTCGCATGAACACCGGTGGACGGGCCCGGTTTCCTGCTGCGCGCCGGCACGCCATCGTCGCTGCTAGAACCCCTTAGACCGGTGCCGAAGTGCCTGTGCTAGCGTCGTCTGGTTCCGCCTCCTTCCCGTAGCTTCGCCGCAGGAGGTGTCGTCATGGCCTCCGTTCGCCTCTCCCCTGCGATTCCGGCATGCCTGCTGGCCTCGATCACCGCCGCCTGCGATCCCGGCTACCACCTCGTCCACGGCCTGTTGAACCCGGACGGGGAGTGGACGGCCGAGCCGCGCTTCGAGGCGCTGCATCCGCTTTCCGAGAGCCTGTCCGCAGCGGTGCAGGACGGACGATGGGGATTCGTCGACGTGCGTGGCGAGTGGGTGATCGAGCCCGCCTTCGACGGTGCGCTCGACTTCGCTGAGGGCGTTGCCGCCGTGAGTTCGGACGGCCGCTGGCACTACGTCGACCGGCGTGGACGGACCGTCATCGCAGGGCCTTTCCTCGGCGCGGGTCCGTTCGAGAGCGGGGTGGCGCCGGTGCAGACCGGGACAGGCTGGGGGTTCGTCGACCACGCCGGGGACTTCGTGATCGAGCCGCAATTCCAGGCGCTGATGACTGACAGCAGCGGCGACCTCGCAGAGCTTCCCGTGCCGCCCCCATGCTTCAGCGAGGGCCTGTGTGCGGCCAAGGTCGGCACCGGCTGGGGCTACATCGACCGCTCGGGATCTTGGGTCATCCCGCCGGTGCTCGAGTCCGCCGGCTGGTTCGCGGAGGGGCTGGCGGCCGCCGGCCGGGCCACGACGGAGGACGAAGTCCTGGTCGGATTCGTCGATCGGAGCGGGGCGTGGGCCATCGAGCCGCGCTTCGAGGCCGCGACGCGATTCGCGAGTGGCCGCGCGATCGCCGTGGTGAGCAGTTCCCCGGCCTCGAGCGACGGCGACAGTCCGGTGGAGGACGCGGACATGCCGGCCGGGCCGACGCCGGAGGGGGAAACGGCGGAGGACAACGGTGGCAGGGAGCCTGCCGCGGTGTCGCGCGTCGTGATGATCGACACCACCGGCCGCGAGGTCGTCGATCTCGGCTGGGAAGTGCTCGGGGAGGTCCTCGACCAGGCCGTGGACGTCGTGGAGCTGCTGTATCGCAGCGGCTTCGAAGGTGGAATGTTGCCGGCGTCCCGTGGGCGGGCGTGGGGCTTCGTGGACCGCGACGGTGCCTGGGTCATCGAGCCTCGATTCGGACTGGTCCTGCCGTTCCGCAAAGGGGTGGCGGCCGCGGCTGCGCCCGCGGACGACGATGCGACCGTACCGTGGCTGGAAGGTCGCTGGGGGCTGATCGACCGCGCCGGGCGCTGGATCGTCGAGCCCGGCCTCGAGGCGGTGGGCCGTTACGGCGATGCCCACGTGATGGCGCGTCGGTTCGGGCGATGGGGCGTGCTCGATGCCGACGGTCGCTGGATCACGCCGCCGACGCTCGCAGAGCTCGCGCGATTCCTCGATTTCGACCTTCCGGGCATCGGCCGGCCCGGCGAGGAGGGCTACTTCGTCGGCGCCGTGTTTGCGAACCATCGCTGGGTCGAGGTCGATCGCCGCGGTCGGACGCGGGACGCGGGCAGTTTCGAGTGGCTCGAAGGGTTCGCAGGCAGACCGTCCGGGTGGCAGGACGTGCATCTGGTGCGGGACCAGTCGGCCTGGGGGCTTGTCGACAGGCAGGGTACGCCGTTGCCGCTGCCGCCGCTCGATGAGCGGCCCGAGGTGTCGGGCTCCTTCCTCAAGGTCGTGACGGACGGGCGAGAAGGCTGCCTGGACGCCCGGGGCAGGTGGGTCGTCCCGGCACGATTCGTCTCCCTGGACTCGTGCGGCCCGGGACCGGTCGTCGCCAGCGTGAGCGACGGTACCGGGCTGTGGGCCTCTCCCCGGGGCTGGATCGTTCAACCCGGGGAGTTCGACTCGGTCCTGAAGTTGTGGTCGGGCGTCTACGGGCTGCAGTCGCAGGATGGATGGAGGCTCCATCGACTCGATCGCAAGGCAGGCCGGCTGCAGCCGATCGAAGGGGGGCCCTACGAGGAGCCGCAAGGCCTGGTGGGCGGCCTGGCCGCGGTCGCAAGAGCAGGCCGACTGGCGCTGATCGGCGCCACGCACCCGGTGGCAGAGCAGTTTCCCTACGACGAGGTCGAGCCGGTCTACATGGCGGATCGAAAGGGCGGCGAGGCGTGGCTGGTACGGGTCCGCGTAGGCGGGGCGTGGGGTGTCGTCGATGCATCAGGCGAGCGCCGCATCCCGGTGCAGTTCGACGCGATCGGCGAGACCTACGACGGCATGGTAGAGGTCGAGCGCGACGGCCGTCGCGGTCTCATGGACCTCGATGGAGCGTGGCTCTTCCCCGCGCGTTTCGATGACCTCGTGCCGTTCAACCGTAAAGTGGCGGCCTTCCGGCGGGGCGATCGATGGGGCCTTGCCCGAGGCGGCGACGGCGAGGAGATCCTCTCCCCGGCGTTGGTCCGCGTGCAGCGCGACGGCGAGCACCTGGCCATCTGGGCGGCACGTGCGTCCGGGCCGGATGCAGTGGACGAGGTGATACTCGAGGGGCGAATCGACGGCCGCGGGCGCATCCTGGTCGAGCCGCGCTACGAGTCGATCCGCGAGTTCGGGCCGCGGTACTGGATTGCCCGGTCCGGATCCGGCTCGGTCCTGCTGAGCAAGGCGAGCGGACGTCCGGTGCGCGAGCTGCCCCGGGTCGTCGAGGCCGGGCCGCTGCAGGAAGAGCGCTCCGCCGCGAAGTTCCGCATTGGCGACGAGGGAAGTACGGCGCTCGGCTATCTCGACGAACAGGGTCGCGTAATCATCGCGCCCGCCTTCGACGCGGCCGGGCCGTTCGAGGCCGGCCTCGCCATCGTCGCCAGGCAAGGCAAGTGCGGTGCCGTCGGTCGCGACGGACGGACGCTGCTCCCGGTCGAGTCGGACCACTGCACCCGGTTGTCGGACGGCCGTGTCGCCGCGGGCGTCGAGTCGGCCTTCGATGCCGGCAAGTGGGCCAGTGCCCTCGAGGCGGCGCGCGGCCGTACCGACGGCAAGCGGACGGGCGGCCTGGACTGACCCGTCCGGCCGCCGCGCGGTGGCCGTCAGTCGGTGGGAACCTCCGGCTCAATGCAGCCCAGCGCCGCCAGGGTGGCTCGCATCGCCTCGTCGAGCGGCGTGTGCGGCTCACGACCGAGCAAGGCGACCAGCCTGGAATTGTCGAGCCGCACGGCCTCGTACCAGAGATAGCGCATCTCGAGCAGTTCGCGCAGGAACGGTGCAACGGGAGAGGCCAGGCGCATCAGCCACCACGGCATGCGTCGTACTCGCAGGTCGGGCCGTCCGAGCACGCGTCGCACCGACTCGACGATCTCGATGCCCGGTTCCAGCCACTGCCCGCCGAAGTGGAATCGCCCGAAGTCTGGCAGGCCCTTCTCCAGGTCGGCGACGCGGGCAAACGTTTCGCCGAGATCGGGAAGGTAGGCCCAGGCATGGCCGACCTCCGGCGCGCCTGGATAGGTCACGGCCCGCAACGGCTTGCCGGGCTTCACCATCGCCGCGCCGAACCACGAGCCTTCGCCGCCACCGCCGAAGAAGTCGCCGGCCCGGATCACGATCGAACGCGCCCCCGAGTCCGCGGCTTGCTCGAGCATCCGTTCCATCTCGACCCGCACGGCGCCCTTGCGGGTGGTGGGATGCTGGGGCGAGTCCTCGCGCAGCAGCGGCCAGGCGTCCGGTCCGAAGTTGTACACGTTGCCGGGGAACAGGATGCGCGCCCCGCTCTGGCGAGCTGCCTCGATCGAGCTGGCCAGCATGGGAACGGCCAGCTCCTGCCACTTCCGATAGCCGGGCGGGTTGACGGCGTGGACGATCACGTCGACGCCTCCGGCCGCGCGCAAGACGTCCCGGGGGGAACGGGCATCGCCTTCGCGCCAGTCGACTCCGCTGAGGTCGCGGGCCTGGTGGCGCGCACGGGACGGGTCCCTGTGCAGGGCGCGGACCTGCCACCCGTGCTCTAGCAGCGCGCGGGCCACGGCGCCGCCCGCGCCGCCGGTGATGCCCAGCACCAGCGCGGCGTTGGTCACCTGTGACGGGGGCGAATGCTCCACGGTGTTCCCGCTCGGTGCGGCGACGAAGGCCTCACTCGGTGGCCCGAACCGGCACGCCGCCTGGCGGCGAGGCCGCGAGAGAATGTTCCGCGATGACGGCCACCGGCGCAATCTTGCGGGCACGCAGCGGCGGGGTGCGGACCGCGGCAATGGCGGGCGACCGGGGAGACCATGAGCTGCGTCCGAGCCGCCTCGCGACGATCACGAGCCCCGGGAGACCGCCGGGAACCGGGAAGGTCGCGCTGCGAGACGCGCCGCCCGGCCCCCGGAGGCCAATCGCTCGATGTAGGCGCTCTCAACGCTCGTAGGCAACCCTCACGCGGTCCTCACCCGTGGAGTCGCGATGTAGGGTTCCGAGGGTGGCCGAGCCGATGGTCTCGACCGCCCGCGCGACCGCGTCGGCGCGGCAGCGGTTGACTTCCTGCATCGCGTTCAAGTCGCGCAGGTCGGCGTCGCCGCAGGCGAATCGCGCCGCGGTGCGGATCCGTGCGTACAGCTCGCGCGCCGCCGCCGGGTCGGCGAGGGTCGCGCGGTCGAAGTGAATGCTCACGCTCTTCGCGCGGGCTGCGTCGCCGGCATGGGAGGCGGGCGCGGCGGCGGCGATGGCTAGCGCCGCGACAAGCGCGGCCACCGACCGTTGCAGACGGATGGAAGGAAGTGTCGAAGTCCGTGTGCGGGTCATGGAGGTGTCCTCGATGTGGATGGCTGACATGGCTTGGATGGATCGACTGCGACGAGGGTTGAAACACTGTTTCGGCCCTTGCCGGAATGCACCGGCTCGTCGGCGTCATCTCAGCACGCGTGACGGCCGGCGGGTGCTCGTGCCGTCGCAGCGGGCGGGCACCTCGTCGCGGCGGCCTGCGGTAGACGATCAGGGCGCAGCCGGTCTGCGACGAGCGGTGGGTCAGGTGCGATGAGACGTCGGAACCGGGCGTCCAGTTGGCCTATGCTTGAACGGTTTCGGGACCGCCGGTAGGAGCCGATGCGCTTAGTCGAACGACTCGTCGCCAGCCGCAACGGCGTCTTCTGGACCCTGCACACGCTGGGCTGGGGCGCGTACGGCCTCGTGCAGTACTTCGGCGCGCTGCTCTGGGAGAAGCCCGTGGGCTACCTGCAGGTGGTGGCGTCCGCCGCGGTGGCAGGCTTCCTGCTGAGCGCGCCGCTCAGGTGGTTCTACCGCCACCTCTGGCAGCGGCCGCCGTGGCTCATGGTCACCGGAGCCCTCGGAGCCTGCTACGGCCTGGCCCTGCTGTGGCGGCTCGTGATCGAGACCGCGTACGTGCGTTTCATGCCGCCCATGGAGGAAGAGCACTCGCCATTCGCGATCTTCTTCGCGGCGGTCAATTCCAGCTTCATCCTGCTGACCTGGACGGGCCTGTACTTCGGCATCAAGTACTACGCGATGCTGCGCGAGGAGCGCGAAAGGGTGCTCAAGGCGTCGGCGCTCGCCCAGGAAGCCCAGGTCAAGATGCTCCGCTATCAACTGAATCCGCACTTCCTGTTCAACACGCTCAACGCCATCTCGACGCTGATACTCGACAAGCAGAACCAGCTGGCCAACCAGGCGGTGACGCGGCTGTCGGAGTTCTTGCGCTACACGCTCGACCAGGACCCGATGAAGAAGGTGACGCTGAGGCAGGAAATCGACGCGCTCAACCTCTACCTGACCACCGAGCGGCTGCGCTTCGGCGAGCGGCTGCGGCTGGAGTTCGCCGTGGAGGACCCCGCGCTCGCTGCGCTGCTGCCGAGCCTGCTGCTGCAGCCGCTGATCGAGAACGCGGTCAAGTACGCCGTCGCGCCCCGCGAGGCGGGCGGCACGATCCGCATCGAGGGCCGCGTCCGGGAACGGGAGCTCGAGATCGTCGTGCTCGACGACGGCCCCGGCCTGCGCTCCGGGGCCGAGGCCGGAAACGGCCGCGGCGTCGGCCTGCGCAACACGCGCGAGCGTCTCGCAGTGCTGTACGGGGATCGCCACCGCTTCGCGGTCCTGAATGCACAGCCGGGCCTGCGCATCGAGATCGCCGTTCCTTTCGAGCAAGGACCGCAGCCGTGAGCGGGAAGATCCGCGCGCTGATCGTGGACGACGAGGCACTGTCGCGCCGCGGCCTGACGCTGCGCCTGCAGGCGGCCACCGACTTCGAGGTGGTCGGGGAAGCCTGCAACGGCCGCACGGCGCTCGAGGCCATACGCGAGCACCAGCCCGACCTCGTGTTTCTCGACATCGAGATGCCCGGACTCACGGGCTTCGACGTCGTGGAGCGGCTGCCCACCGAGTCGATGCCCATGATCGTGTTCGTCACGGCATTCGACCGCTACGCGATCCAGGCCTTCGAGGCACGCGCCGTCGACTACCTGCTCAAGCCCGTCGACGAGGCACGCCTCGCCGATGCGCTCGAGCACATCCGGGAGCAGCTCGGCCAGCGCCAAGCCGCAGGGCAGCGGGACCGCCTCGTGCAGCTGCTTGCCGACCTGAAGGGCTCGGAGGAGTGGCCGGGCGACGGCGCGGAGACGCTCGTCCAGGAGCTCGCCGGCGATGGCCGGCAGCGCGCATTGCCGATCCGCCACGGCCGGGACATCGTGCGCGTCCCCGAGGGCGACATCGAGTGGGTTGACGCCGCCGGCGACTACATGTGCATCCACGCGGGCGGCGAGACGTACATCCTGCGGGGGACGATGAAGAGCCTCGAGGACCAGCTCGACCCGAGGCTGTTCCAGCGGGTGCACCGGTCCACGATCGTCAACCTCGAGCGGGTGACGCGCCTGCGTCCGCACATCAACGGCGAGTTCTTCCTCGTGCTCGACGGTGGGCACGAGATCAAGCTGTCGCGTACCTACCGGGACAAGGTCGAGCACTTCCTGAAGGGCGGCCGCATCAACTGATGGATCCCGGAGTCGTCGCGACGGTGTCACAATCCGGTTCACTGCGTCCCTCGGGAGGGGAGCCTTACCGGTGCTGACGTTCCTGATCTGGCTCGTGCTGCTCTTGCTGTGCTGGCCGCTGGCGCTCGCCGCCCTGCTGCTCTATCCGCTGGTCTGGCTGCTGTTGCTGCCGTTTCGTCTGCTTGGAGTGGCGGTGGAGGGAATCTTCGAGTTCCTGCGTGCTCTAATCCTGCTACCGGCCAGGATCTTGCGGGGTAGACCATGAATGCGGAAGTGACGGGGAGCGACGCGGCCATCGGCAAGTGGTTCCTCGGCCTCGTCGCCGTGGTGGCGATAGCGGCCGGGATCTACCTGTGGACGCAGGAGGAGGCGGATACCGGGGCGCCGGCGCCGGCCGGGACCGAGCCGGAGCAGCCCGCGCCGACCGGGGCGGCCGATACGGTCGAGCACCCGATCGAGACGGTCGAGGCCGAGCCTCTGCCGCCGCTGTCCGACAGCGACCCGGCCGTCGCGACGTCGCTCGCCGGCCTCTTCCCCGGGGATCAGTTTGCACGGCTGTTCGTGGACGAGGACCTCGTCCGGCGCATCACCGTGACCATCGACAACCTGCCGAGGGAAAAGGTCGCCATGCGCCTGCGGCCGGTCGAGCCGATGCCGGATGCCTTCCTCGCCGTCGGTCCCGAGGAAGGCCCGATGCTCGAAGCGTCCAACTACGCCCGCTACCGGCCGTACGTCGACGTCGTGGCGGCGATCGACGCTGCGCAGGCCGCGGCCGTGTACCGCCGGCTGTACCCGCTCTTCCAGGAAGCCTATGAGGAGCTGGGCAATCCGTCGTCTTACTTCAACGATCGCCTGATCGAGGTGATCGACCACCTGCTGGCCGCGCCGGAGGTGCGAGGCCCGATCCCGCTCGCCCGCCCCAACGTGCTCTACGAGTTCGCGGATCCCGAGCTCGAGCGGCGCTCGGCCGGCCAGAAGTTCCTCATCAGGATCGGCCCGGAGAACGCCGCGCGCGTCAAGGCCAAGCTTCGCGAATTCCGCGCGGAACTGATGGCCGGCTGAGCCGGCGGACAGCCCCGTCCCGGCGCCGCCGGGCCGGGTCGCCGTCGCCGTGAATCAGTCGCCGCGCAGCTTGCTGCGCACCAGCGCGCCGGCTTCCTGGTAGGTCTCCGGCAGCTTCTCCAGGAAGTTGTTGGGACCGAACAAGGGCTCGTACCCGGCCAGGACCGGGCGATACAGTGCGACCGGAATCTCCGGGAATCGCCGGGTCTTGCGGAAGTCGGCGATCGGGATCCGCGTGCTGGCGATGTCCTCGTGGTGGTTGCTGGTCCGCGCCAGGTAGTTGCCGCGCGGATCGCAGATCACCGTGCCCTCGTCCTCGGCGCCGGCGGATTCCGTGAAGCCGATGTTGTCCGGCGAGACGGAGTTGCCGACGCCGACCGTGTAGATGCGGTTGTAGCGTGCAGTCATCTTCGCGGACTCGGCATTGCTGCCGCCGGTCACGGTCATGATCAGGATCTCGGCGCCCTTGAGCGCGAGGCACTGGTACAGCAGCGGCTCGATTCCCACGGCCGTCATGGCGATGTTGCCGATGTCGGTGCGGGCCACCGGGAGCGTCGCGTCCCAGCCGTACATCTCGACGTAGCGGTCGAGGACGTCGTAGACGGTGGTGCCGATCAGCGCGAACTCGCCGAACAGACCCAGGATGTTACGGGCCTTCCAGTGCTTCGCGACGATCTCGCCCGTCGGGCCGACGATCACCGACATGTTGATCACGTGCCGCGGCCAGTCCTTGTCCTTCGCATAACAGCCGAAGGCGATGTAGCAGCCGTAGTGCTTCGCCCGCTCACCGATCGCCTCGGTCTCTGGCCCCGGCAGCTCGAGTGCCACGCGGTTGAGCTCGGCGCGCGTCCAGGGCTGGAAGCCCTGGATCGGAAACTCGTGCATGCAGATGAGGTCCTGCTTGCCGCCCCAGCGGCGCTCGCCGCCCCACTCTTCCACCGAGCCTTGCGCGATGTCGATCAGCTTGAGGACGTGATCGACGTTGGCCTTCATCGTCCTGTCGAGATCGCGCAGGTCGACCGATCGTACGCGCGACTGGATCGCGGAAACGCTGATCGACTCCTGGCGCAGGGGCACCGTCTCGTAGGAGCCCTTGGTCGCCACCGACACCGCCGCCGCCCCGGCGGAAGGCGCAGCTGCGCTGGCGCGCGCGGTCGGGCCGAGCAGCGTTGCCACGCCGGCAGCCCCGGCGCCCGCGAGCAGTTCGCGACGCGAGAACCGGTTCTTCGTATCGTCGGACATGATCCGTCTCCCACTGAGTGGACGGCGGGATCACACACGAGCAGCGTCCCGCGGTCAACCTGGGGCGGGCCGCGAAGGTGAGCGGCGATCGATCAGCGATAGAGCAGGAAGGGCTCACGCAGGTCGCGCCAGGCCGCCTCGTCGGCCGACGCGGCGGCGTCGAGGTCGGCGGGCGTCGCCTCCGGGTCGTCGACCCAGTTCCGCAGGAACGGCCCGCCGTTGATGAGATCGATCGCGAGCCGGCCGGACTCGTACTCGTAGGGAAAGTCGCGCCAGAGTGGATAGTCGGGCCGCAGGGTGCGCAGCCCCTTCAGCGCGAGGGCCAGCAGTCGCCACGGGCGGAACCGGTCGTGGACGTAGCAGGGACCCTCGACGTGCACCTGCAGCCCCGCGCACAGCTGCCCGGCGTGCTTGTGGAACGTCGGCTCGAACCAGCAGGGACGCAGCGCGCAACCGGCGAGCCAGTCCGGCGCCAGTGCTTCCATGGTGGCCAGCCAGGCCCGCGCGTCGAGCTCGGGGGCGCCGAGCAACTCGAGCGGTCGGGTTGTGCCGCGCCCCTCGGAGAGCGTCGTGCCCTCGAGCATCACCGTCCCCGGGTAGCAGCGCGCCATCCACAGGTTCGGCGCGTTGGGGCTCGGGTTGACCCACGCGCGCTCGCCGAGCGGCCAGCCGAAGCCCGGGCCGTCGTGCGGCGCCCAGCCTTGCATCGGGATCACCCGATAGTCCACGTCGAGGCCGAGCGTCGCGACGTACCAGCCGCCGAGCTCGCCGAGTGTCAGCCCGTGCCGCATCGGCAGGGCTCCTGCGCCGACGAAGCTCTCCCAGCCGGACTCGAGCAGGCAGCCCTCGACCGGGCGGCCTGCGGGATTCGGGCGGTCGAGCACCCACACCGACTTGCCGCCGGCCGCCGCGTCCTCCAGCGCGTAGCGCAGCGTGGTGATGAACGTGTAGACGCGGCAACCGAGGTCCTGCAGGTCGACGAGTAGCACGTCGAAAGTATCGAGCATGGCCGCGGTCGGGCGGCGGACCTCGCCGTAGAGGCTGAAGACGGGAATCTCGTGCACCGGGTCGATGTAGTCCTCGGACTCGACCATGTTGTCCTGCTTGTCGCCGCGCAAGCCGTGCTGCGGGCCGAACGCGGCCGTGAGCCGGATGCCGTCGAGGCCGGCGAGCGCATCGAGCGAGTGCCCGAGCTGCGTGGTGACGGACGCGGGGTGCGCCAGCAGTGCGATGCGACGGCCCGAGAGGGGCCTGCGCAAGTCACGGTCGCCGACCAGGCGGTCGATCCCGAAGATCATGGCGGAGCGTCCCGGGCCGCGAGGAGCGGCGGCAAGGGGAGCGCAAACGAGGCCGGGTCGTGGAAGTCCGGTGCGCCCGCGCCGTGGCGAAGCGTCCAGTAGGACAGCCTCCCCCCGGTATCCTCGATCACCGCCGCGAGCCCTGCGCGTCCCGGCGTACCGGCCGTTTCGCCGAGAAGCAGTCCCAGGTCGAGCGTCACGTTCACCTCGAGCCGGTCGCGGGCGCTGGCGCAGCGGATCTCCGGGTCGGCAACTTCCGCGACCGGCTGCATGCCGGTACGGCGCCCCCGGAACCGGTATGCGGCCCACGCACCGGCGGGAGAGAAGTTGAACTCCAGGTAGCCATCCGCGCCGTCCGGCATCAGGAACGCCTCGAGACAGGTATGTTGCCAGAGCCCGTCCGAGCGCCCCACCCGTCCGCCCGCGGGAATCCGCAGTCCTGCCATCGAGCCTTCCAGGACGTAGTGGAATTCGAACGTTCGCCCTCCGTTGCGTCGCGCCAAGCCGGCGCCGAGGCGCAACCCGGCCGGTGCGGGCGCGTCCGGGTGGGGGAGCAGATCGGCCGTCGCGAGGCTCGCGGCGGAATCTGGCAGACTCGTCTCACGGCGCATGGAGCAATTATGGGGGCCCGGTCGATGAAAGGCGCGCAAGCGATCTTCGAGACGCTGCATCGCGGCGGCGTGGACACGATGTTCGCAAATCCGGGTACCTCCGAGATGGCGCTCGTCCGGGCCCTCGACGACGCCGGGACGGTTCGCGGTGTCCTGTGCCTGTTCGAGGGCGTCGTGACCGGTGCGGCCGACGGCTACGCCCGCACCGCCGGCAAGCCCGCGGCCACGCTGCTGCACCTCGGTCCCGGCCTGGCCAACGGGGCGGCCAACCTGCACAACGCCCGGCGCTCGCGTTCGCCGATCGTGAACGTGGTCGGCGAGCATGCCCGCGACCACGTGGCCCTGGACGCGCCGCTGACCACCGATCTCGAGGCCGTGGCGAGGCCCTTCTCGCGCTGGGTGCGCACGGTAGACGCGCCCGCGCACGCGGGCGCCGATGCCGCGGCCGCGCTCGAGGCAGCCTGCTCGCTCTCCGGTCCCGTGACGCTCGCGGTGCCCGCCGACGTCGCCTGGAGCGAGGGCGCCGCGCCGGGGCAGCCGGCCCCACCCGCCGGTCCGAGTCGTCCGGCCGGCCAGCGAATCGATGCCGCGGCGGCGCTGCTGCGCCGGCACGGCTCAACGGCGATGATCCTGCTCGGCGGGCGGGCGCTGGATGCCGAGGGTGTCGCTGCGGCGGCACGTCTGGCCGCGGTCACGGGCGCACGGCTGGCGAGCGAGACCTTCAATGCCAGCGCCGCCCGCGGCGCCGGCCGCCCGTTCGTCCCGAAAGTGCCCTACTTCGGCGAACAGGCCGAGCAGTTCCTGCACGGCGTGTCGCTGTTGCTGCTCGTCGAGGCGCGTCGACCGGTGAACTTCTTCGGCTATCCGGGGCGCCACGGCAGCCCGGTCGCAGCGGCGACGCAGGTGATGCGGGTCGCCGACCCGGGCGAGGACGGTGTCTACGCGCTCGCGTCGCTGTGCGACGCGCTCGGCGCCGGCCGGACCGCCGCGGCGACGGAGCGCTCCGTCGCGGACCGGCCGAGCGGCGGCATCAACCCCGCCACGCTGGCGGCCGCGATCGCGAGGCAGCTTCCGGACGAAGCCGTCCTCTGCGACGAGGCGATCACCGCGAGCCTCGCGATACCCGAGGCGCTCGCAGGCGCAGCACCGCACCATCATCTCGATCTCTGTGGAGGAGCGATCGGCGGCGCGCTGCCGCTCGCCACCGGTGCGGCCCTCGGTGCGCCCGGCTGCAAGGTGCTCTGCGTGTCGGGGGACGGCAGCGCGCTCTACACGATCCAGGCGCTGTGGACCCAGGCACGCGAGCAGCTCGACGTGACCACCGTCATCTGCGCCAATCGCAGCTACGCGATCCTCGCCTACGAGCACCTGCAGATCGAGGGCAGGCTGCCCGGCCCTCGCGCCGTTCCCCTGCTGTCGCTCGACCGGCCGGTGCTGGGATTCGCCGACCTCGCGCGGGGCTTCGGCGTCGAGGCGACGACCGTCGGGACCGCGGAGGCGCTCGACGAGGCGCTCGCATCCGCCGCGACGCGACGCGGCCCGTTCCTGGTCGAGGCCGTGATGGAGCCTATGCAGCTGCCGCCGAAAGCGCCCTGAGCTCCCGCAGCTGCCCCGTGAAAGGTTGCCACGGCGTTTCGCGCGCGCCGCGCGATCGAAGCCGCAACGGTGGCCAGGTGGCGAGGCCGGATACACCGGGCTGCCGCAGGAGCGCCGGTCAGGCGAGATAGGGCTCGATGAGCCGCCGGACGTCGATGCGCGCGTGCAGCATCGCGCAGAGCATGAAGCTGCCGACCAGCTTGCGGTGCAGGAACATGGTCGACGCCGGAGGGGTCGGCAGGCCCCGCCTGAAGGCGACCTCGAGCCCGAGGTCCCGGGCCTTGAGCGGCAGCTGCGAGGCTGCGAAGTCGTAGGCACCTCGGTGCCGGAGCGGCTCGCAGACCAGGCGGATGATCTCGATCACGCCGGCGGCGGACTCCTCGCCGGTCTCCGGTCGCAGGTAGCCGAGCCGCAACGCCTCGCTGCGGATCGCTCCGACGTCGTCGGCGAGGATTGCGCGGCACATGTCGCGGTAGCCCTCGACGCGCTCCGCGGGAAGCGCCATGGTCGCCCCGAAGTCCAGCAGCACCAGCCTGTGATCCGCCCGCCGGTACAGGAAGTTGGCGGGGTTCGGATCCGTCTGCATGTACCGGAACTCGAACAGTTCGCGGAACAGCAGGCTCTCGACCTTGCGGGCGACCAAGTCGCGCGTGCGCTGCGGTACGTCGGGACGGGCAAGCGCCTCGATCGGCTCCGCCTCGACGTAGTCGAGTGCCAGGATCCGGCGCGTCGTCAGGTCGTCGTGCACCGCCGGTACCAGGACGTCCCGGGACGGGCCCACGAGGCGCGCGTAGCGCGCAGCGTGACGCGCCTCCTCGAGGTAGTCCGCTTCCTCGCGGAGCTGCCGCTTCGCCTCTGCCGCCAGCCCTTCCACGTCGAGCCCCACCGGCAGGAAGTCGAGCCAGCGCAGCAGCGTGGCCATGTTGTCGACGTCGCTGTCGATGCTGCGCGCCACGCCCGGGTACTGGATCTTGAGCACCAGGTCTCGTCCGTCCCGGGTACGCGCGCGGTGCACCTGGCCGATCGACGCAGCGGCGAGCGGTTCCTCGTCGAAGTCCGCGAACCGGGACTGCCAGCCCTTGCCGTACTCGCGCCCGAGCACGCGATGCAGCTGGGCGGCAGGCATGGCGTACGCCTGCGACCGCAGGATCGACAGCGCCTGCCTGAACTCCATCGGCAGGAGCTCGTCGCCGTGCATGGACAACATCTGCCCGAGCTTCATGGCCGCGCCACGCAGCGTCGACAGGCGCCTGGCGAGGACCTCGGCGTTGCGCCCGGAGAGCAGCGACATCGTCCCTTCGGGCCTGCGGCCGCTCGCCAGCGCGCGCGCGCTGCTCAGCACGCCGCCGATCGCCACTTCGCCCGCCATCAGGCCGATGCGGACCGCCCGGCCGAGGCGGGAGGAGGGCACGGCGCTGCGTCGGCGGGTCTGAGGGGATCGCGGCAATGACGGGCTTCCAGGTCTGCGCACGCCAGCATATTCGCAATCCGGCGGCAGTTGGATGACTTGCTTCAGGAAGAAGGCTTGCGACCGTAGAGACTGCGCAGCTCGTCTTTCGCCTGCTCGAGCACCTCGCGCTGCCCGTCGTCGAGGTGGCTGCCGGCGCGATTGATGTAGAAGGTGAGCATCGACATCGCGGATCTGAAGGGCCCGGCCTTGCGCCGCCTGCTGCGCTCGGCGGAGCGCTTGAGGGACCGGGCGATCCGGCGCGGATCCTTCCAGGTGAACACGCCCTCCTCGAGATCGAGGGCGTCGCTCTCGCGAGTGACGCGTCCCGACCACCTGGATGCCGCCTTGCCGCGTCCCGCCATGCGTAGTCTCAGCCCGGCGAAGCGCTCTCCGCGAGCAGGGCGTCGAGCCGGTCGTCCTTCTCGCCCCACCACAGCGCCAGCGTCTCCTGGAAGCGCCCCCGGAACCCAGGATCGCCCTCGTAGTCGCCCGAGGTCATCCACGGCTCGATGGCGCGATGCCGGACGTCGATCAGGACGCGGCGTAGCCGCCCGCAGCAGAGGTCCCAGAGCGTCGGCGTCCTGAGCCCGTAGGCGATGGTCACGTCGAGCGTCGAGTGCAGGATGTCGCCCATCGCGGCGAGCACGAAGGCGACGCCCCCGGCGCGGGGCGGAAGCAGGTGCCGGTAGTGCGCGCCGGTCGCGGCGTGCTTGTCCGGAGTGAAGCGAGTGCCCTCCACGAAGTTGATGACCGTCGTCGGGATGCGACGGAACTTGCTGCAGGCGCGTCGCGTCGCGTCCAGGTCGCGGCCGCGCGCCTCCGGGTGCTGCTCGAGGTACGCCCGGGAGTGGCGCTTCATGAACGGCATGTCGAGCGCCCACCACGCCAGCCCGAGGAAGGGGACCCACTTGAGCTGGTCCTTGATGAAGAACTTCAGGAACGGGATCTGCCTGTTGAACGCGGCCTGCAGCACCAGGATGTCCACCCACGAACGGTGGTTGGCCACCATCAGGTACCACTCCTGACGACTCAGCGACTCGTCCACGCGCAGGTCCACGCTGCCGGCGCCGGAGAGGCCGAGAAGCACGTTGTTGGTGCTGATCCAGTTCTCGGCCATGGCGATGAGGCCCCGGCTCATCAGGTCGCGCCAGGGCCGCCACGGCACAAGCTTCATCAGCGCCATGGAGAAAAGCGGGATGGCCCAGAAGATGGTGTTGAGCGAGATCAGCACCAGTACCGCCGCACCCCGGATCGCCACGAGCGTCGACATCTTCATTCCTCTCCCCGGTCAGCGTTCCGCGGCGCCGCTCACTCGCGGCGCCAGGTGATCAGCTGGTTGTTTGCCGGCATCGGCTGGTCGGACAGCAGCGTCAGGCCTCGAGTGCGCGCAAGCGCATCGACCGCCTCGAAGTCGCGGATACCGCTCGCCGGGTCGCGCTCGTGGAGCCCCAGGTCGAACTGCTCGTTGCTCGCTGAGGTGTAGCGTCCGCCGTAGCGGAACGGGCCGTACACGGCGAGCGCCCCGCCCGTCGTCAGCACCCGGCCGACGCCTGCGAAGAACCGCTCGACCTCGGGCCAGGACATGATGTGCAGCGTATTGGCGCTGAACACCGCGTCCGCACCGTCGAAGGACCAGTACGCCTGCGTGACGTCGAGTTCCAGCGGGGATCGAAGGTTGTCGCCGCCCTCGAGCGCGATCCTGGCCGCGAGTCCCGGCAGGTACTCGGCACGGTCCGTTGGTTGCCAGACGAGGTGCGGCAGGTGGCGCGCGAAGTGCACGGCGTGCTGACCGGTGCCGCTGCCGATCTCGAGGACCTCACCGGCGTGTGCGAATGCTCCGCGCAGCACGTCGAGGATCGGATGCTTGTTGCGCTCGCAGGCTTCGGAGAAGGGCAGCACGCCGTGTCGCCTTCGCTCGTCGATTGCGGGATGACGCTTGCAGGCACTAGCCGGCGAGGGTTCGCGCCCGATGCCGAATGAGTCTAACATCGCGAGGCCGGGCCGCCGCAGCCCGTGCCCCGACAAGCAATGATCCACGTGAGGTTGACGCCATGAGCCAAGTTGCGTGGGGACTGGTCACCGGTCTGCTGTTGCTTCCATGGTCCGCCACCGGAGCGCCGCAGTCTCCCTCGGCCGTCTCCACGTTCACGCTCGACCAGGCAGCCCGGGGGCGCACCTCCTACGGCGAGCACTGCGCGAGCTGCCACGGAGTCAACCTGGAAGGCGATTCGGGGCCGGCGCTGGTCGGGGAGGCCTTTGCATCCAGCTGGAGCCAGGCGACCCGCACCGTCGACGACCTGTTCTACATCATCAGGACGGCCATGCCGCGGCCGAAGGTCGGCTCGCTGCAGGTCCCGGAGTACCTCGACATCCTGGCCTTCGTGCTCTCGCGCAATGGCGTGGCAGCAAGTGGCCGGCCGCTCACCGCGGACGCCGAGGTGCTGACTTCGATCCGGCTGGCGCCGGCGAAGACCGACGGAAGCGAGGCAGCGGTCTCCAAGCGTCCTTTCATTCCCGGGGAGCGCTCGCGACCCGGCGGTAAGGGCCCTTCTGCGGCCGAGCTGCGCGAAGCCGCGACGGGCACGGACTGGCTCTATCACACGGGCAACTTCCGCGGCACGCGGTACTCGCCGCTCGGGCAGATCGACAAGGGCAACGTCGCCCGCATGCAGGTCGCCTGCCTCTACCAGCTCGGCTCGACCGAGAACTTCCTCACGGGCCCCATCGTGCACGCGGGAGTCATGTACGTCACGACCGCGAGGCTGACGGCGGCCATCGATGCGGCCACCTGTCGCGAGAAGTGGCGCCACCGCTGGGAGCCGCAGGACATCGAGGTCTGGACGAACAACCGCGGAGTCGCGATCCAGGACGGCTATGTCGTGCGCGGCACGGCCGACGGCTACCTGTTCGCGCTCGACTCGGCCGACGGCGAGCTGCTCTGGGCACGCCAGGTCGCCCGACCGGCCGCGGGGGAGACGATCACCATGCCGCCGCTGGTCTATGAGGACCTGGTGATCATCGGCCCGGCGGGCAGCGAGAACAACGTGCAGGGCTGGATAGGCGCGTTCAGTCTCGCCGACGGTTCGCCTGTCTGGCGTTTCAATACCGTGCCGCGCGCCGGCGAGCCGGGCTTCGACACCTGGAAGAACGATCCGGACCTTCCGGTCGGTGGTGGTGCGATCTGGACGCCGCTCTCGCTCGACACCGAGCGGCGCGAGCTGTACGTGCCGGTTACCAATCCCTCGCCGGACTTCCCCGCGCACTTGCGGCCCGGCAAGAACCTCTACACCAACTCGCTCGTGGCACTCGACCTGCGCACCGGGCGCCTCAACTGGTACGCACAGCTCGTGCCGAACGACGACAAGGACTGGGACCTCACGCAGGTCAGCCCGATCATCGACGGCAAGGTGCAGGGCAAGAACCGCAAGCTGATCGTGGCGTCGGGGAAGGACGGCATCGTGCGCCTTCTCGATCGCGATACCCACGAGGTGCTGCATCAGACGAAGATCGGCACGCGACTCAACGAGGACGAGCCCATCACGCGCGAGGGCACGACGTACTGCCCGGGCGTGCTCGGCGGCGTCCAGTGGAACGGCCCGGCCTGGCACCCGGACACCAACCTGCTGTACGTGCCGACGGTCGACTGGTGCTGGACCGCGATCCTCGACGAGGAAGTGCGCCACGTCCCGGGTGAGCTGTACCTGGGCGGGGCGATCGAAGGTTCCGCCCAGTCCCAGGGCTTCCTCACGGCGATCGATGCCGCGACCGGCGGGATCCGCTGGCAGTACCGCTCCGTCGAGCCCATGGTCGGCGCCGTCACCGCGACCGGGGGCGGGCTCCTGTTCGCAGCCGAGACGGCCGGGGACCTGCTGGCTTTCGACGCGACAACCGGCGAGGAGCTCTATCGCTTCAATACCGGCGGGTCGATGACCGCGGGCCTCGTAACGTACGCGGTGAAGGGTCGCCAGTTCGTGGCAGCGGCTTCCGGCAAGGGCTCGTTCTGGCTGGGCGGACGCGGCGCGCCGACGATCGTCGTCTTCGCGCTGCCGCCGGAGACCTGATGTCCGGGCACGCGAGCGCGGGTCCCGGCCGTCGCCTCCGTCACGATCGTCTGGTTCGTCGAGGGCACCCGGCCACGCTGAGTCTGCCGTGAAGATCAGGATCAATCGCGCGCCCGTACTGACCCTCTGGGCCACGATCGTCGCCGAGCGGCTCGGCTTCGAGCACGAGGAGGCGCTGACGCTGGGCAAGGCCCTGGCGGGCCTGAACGCCTACTCCAAGGGCAAGGCGCTCGGGCTATTCAAGCCGACGCCCGAGTCGGTCCGGGCCGAAAGGCGCAAGAAGGCGAAGGCGGCGGGCGTCTTCGAGGTCGCGCTGATGCACCGCGCCGTGCCGGTACAGCGCACGGCAGACGGTCTGCGCGCCGTGGCGAAGGGCAAGCCGGTCGACCCGGCCGGGGTGCAGCGCTACCTGCAGGGGAAGTTCGGCGAGGCGCTCGGCGACCTGTCGGAGGCGATGATCGATCTCGCCGCCTCACACGAGCCGGAGGAGCTCGCATCGGAGGCCTTCGCGCTCTACGAGAAGTTCAGGCCGCCGATCCCGGCCGGCGAAGCGGGCTGGGGCGCGAAGGGTGAGCTCGACACGGCCACGATCACCGCGCTCGCGAAGCGCTGACGACGAACTGCCCGGACCCGGGCTCATCCGCCAGCCTTGCCGGCGCGTAGCTCGTTCTTGAGCACTTTGCCGCCGGCGTTGCGCGGCAGCGCGCCGATGAAGCGGAACGACTTCGGTATCTTGTAGCCCGCGAGCGACCCGCGGCAGTGCGCCTCGAGCTCGACCGGGCTGACGTTCGTGCCCGGGCGCGCCACGATGACGGCGCTGAGCGCCTCGCCCCACTTCTCGTCCGGCACGCCGATCACCGCGGCCTCGAGCACGGCGGGATGCCCGTGCAGTACCTCCTCCACTTCCCGCGGGTACACGTTGAACCCCCCGGTGACGACCATGTCCTTCTTGCGGTCTACGATGTAAAAGTAGCCGTCCGCATCGCGGCGCGCGAGGTCGCCGGCCGTGACCCAGCCGTCGCGCAGCGCAGCCGCCGTTTCCTCGGGCCGGTTGAAGTAGCCGTTGAAGATGTACGGCGAGAGCGAGTACAGCTCGCCGACCTCGCCTTCGCCGACTTCCCGGCCGTCGTCGTCGAGCAGCCGGACGTCGGTCACGGCGAAAGGCCGGCCGACGCTCTGCTTGCGTACCAGCTGGTCCTGCGGGCGAAGGTTCGTCACGACGCCCGCCTCGGTCGAGCCGTAGGTCTCGTGCAATAGCCCCGCGCCGAAGTAGTCGACGATCTTCTCCTTCACGGCCTGCGGCAGCGCGGCCGCGTTCGACATGATGGTCCGCAACGCAGGCATCCTGCCGCGCCAGCTCCCGAGCGCCGCCTGCTCGAGGCCGAAGATGGCGTTGAAGTGCGTGGGCACCATGAACACGCCCGTGAAAGGGCGGGAGCCGAGCCGGGACAGGACGAGTTCCGGCTCGAAGCGGGGCAGGACCTCGACCGTGCCGCCGAAGTAGAGCGTTGCCATGATGAAGGCGAAGCCCGCGCCGTGCGACATGGGAGCGATGCCGAGCTGCACGTCGTCCGGACCGTAGCAGCCGTACTCCATGGCCATGCCGTGGAAGGTCAGTGCCCGGGAACGGTGCGAGATGAGGATGCCCTTGGGTTCGCCCGTCGTCCCCGAACTGTAGACGAGGGTGAAAGGATCGGTTTCCTCCAGCTGCGGGTGCGGGGCAGCGGCTGCGGATTCGCCGAGCCAGGCCTCGTACTCCGGACCGATCTCGATCACCCGCTCGACGCTCGCGAACCTCGCCCCTGACACCGCCGCTGCCGCTGCCGGGTGCACGAAGATGACTCGCGCGCCGCAGTCGTCGCAGGCGGCGGCGATTTCGCGGCCGGCCAGCCGCGGGCTGATCGTGGCGACGATGCTTCCGGCGTCCGAGAGGCCGCAGACGATCTCCGCGTACTCGATGCAGTTGGGGGCGACGATGGCCGCCCGGTCGCCCTTACGCAGCCCGAGCGCCGCTGCCCCGCCCGCAACCCGGCGGGTGCGGGCGCTCAGTTCCGCATAGCTCATTCTCTGCTCGCCGCAGTGGATCGCGGCCTTGGCGGGGGTGCGCGCGGCGGAGGCGTGCATCCCGCCGGAGAGCAGCAGCGGCTGGTAGGTATCGGGCAGGGACAGGGTCCTCGTCATCGACTCCGCCCGGCCTTCCGTCGGGCGCCCGGCAGCCTGGTGAACACGGCCAGCGCGTTGTCGCGCATCATCCGGCGGTTCGACTCCGGTCGCATGCCCAGGGCGTCGATCTCGGCCACTGCCCGCTCCGGGTCGATCACCGGCCAATCGGTGCCGAACAGCACCTTGTGGCTGCCGTAGGTGTTGGCGTAGTGCGCAAAAGCCTTCGGCCAGTGCTTCGGCGCGTAGGCGTCACCCGCCAGGTAGACGTTCTCGTGCTTCCACGCCATCGAGATGGCCTCGTCGGTCCAGGGTACGCCGATGTGGATGCCGATGAGCCGCAGCTCCGGAAAGTCGATCGCGACCTGGTCCAGCGTGATCGGTCGCCCGACGCTCGCCAGCCGGCGCTTGCGCGAGTACACCAGGTTGTGACCGATCTGCATCATGATCGGCACGTCGAGCTCGCAGCACTTGGCGTAGTAGGGATAGTACTTCGCGTGATCGGGTGCGAGCCCGAACCAGTGGGGATAGAGGTGGGCGCCGACGAAGCCGAGATCGTTCACGGCGTGCTCGAGATCGCGCAGGCCCTGCATGCCGCGGAACGGATCGACGCCGGCCAGGCCCGAAAAGCGGTCCGGATACCGGGCGCACACCCGCGCGACCCGCTCGTAGGGCAGCTCGAAGGAGCCCGCGACGTTCAGGTCGCCTGCACGCACCGCGATCAGCAGCGAGCGCTCGATGCCCGCGCGGTCCATCTTGCGCAGGTATTGACTTACACGGATGCCACCCCACAGGCGGCGGTCCATGCGCACCTGCCGCTTGAAACCCTCGTCGATCCCTGTCTGGCCCTTGCGTACGGCCTCCGGGTCGTAGAGGTTGCACACGATGTCGATGTAGCCGGGCATGGACTCGCGTTCCCGTTGCGTGGACAGAGCGCCCAAGCTAGAAGAAAAAGGCCGCGAGATCCAGAATGCCGAGAAACCGGAAACCGGCTAGTCGTCCTCCCGCCTTTCCGGGTGCGGCAGAGGAATCCCGTTCCGGTCGAGTGCCTCGCCTGGCGTACGGCGGTCGCCGTGCTTGCGGTAGCGGCACTGGCAGGTATCGGGCCGGTCGCAGTCCGGGAGCGGCAGCGCCGGCGCCTCGCCCGACAGGAAGCGCTGGCTGGCAAGCGCCTTGGCGGCCTCGCAGCGCCCGGTCCCGCCGCCCTGGATGGAGACCGCGTGCCAGGGGTTCGAGGCCTGCACCGGCTCCGGCGTCCCTCGCTTCGCGGCCGGGCGAGCCGGCGCCGCGGTCGTCGCCTTCCCCCGGAAGCTGTCCCAGAACTTCCTGATCACGGGCTGTGCCTCCCTCGCTGTGTCGTCCCTCCGGGCCGGAGCGTGCGGAGGCTCCGGCAAACCGACCATAGCCGGCATCGAACGGGGTTACCATGCCCGAGTTCGCAAATGACGCAGGCACCCGCGCGGGCGGGCAAGGAGGCGGCGGGACATGGCACGCAGGGAATCCAGGATGCTCGAGCTCGGGACGAAGGCCCCGGACTTCGCGCTGCCCGACCCGTCGGGCGAGGTCGTAAGCCTCGTCGACTTCGACGACAAGCCCGCGCTGCTCGTCGCCTTCATCTGCAACCACTGCCCCTACGTGAAGCACATCGTCGACGGCTTCGCCGCCTTCGCCCGCGAGTACGGCGGTAAGGGGCTCGCTGTCGTCGCAATCAGCGCGAACGACGCCGGGGCATACCCGGAGGACGCGCCTCCGGCAATGGCGGAGGTGGCGCGAGCGCACGGCTTCACCTTCCCCTACCTGTACGACGAGTCGCAGCAGGCCGCGCTCGCCTACCAGGCGATCTGCACGCCGGACTTCTTCCTGTTCGATGCGGACCGCCGCCTGGTGTACCGGGGCCAGTTCGACGACAGCAGGCCGAAGGGCGACGTGCCCGTGACCGGCGCATCGCTCCGCGCAGCCGTCGACGCGCTTCTCGCGGGCCGCCCGGTGCCGGCCGAGCAGATGCCGAGCGTGGGCTGCAGCATCAAGTGGAAGGCGGGCAAGGCCCCGGAGTGGGGTTGAGCGCTCAGTCCCGGTCGAGGTCCAGGTCGTCCCACGCCGCCGGGTCGCCCAGCGGCTCCAGGTGCGTGAGCACGGACGTCATGGGCAGCGCGGCGCGCAGCTCGGCCTCGATGCGCTCCAGCAGCTCGTGGCCGCGGTCCACGGTCCATTCGCCGGGCACTAGGACGTGCACGGACACGAAACGACGCGGCCCCGCCCGGCGCGTGCGCAGGGCGTGGTACTGCACCTCGTCGCCGACGTAGCGCTCCAACACGGCGGCGATCTGCGCCTGCTCGGCCTCCGGCAGCGCGGTGTCCATCAGGCCCAGGATGGAGCTGCGCACGATGCGCACGCCGGTCCAGACGATGTTGGCCGCCACGGCGAGCGCGACGACCGGGTCGAGCCACAGCCAGCCCGTCAGCGCGACCGCCCCGACCCCGACGAGGACACCGGCGGACGTCCAGACGTCGGTCATCAGGTGATGGGCGTTGGCCTCCAGCGTGATCGATTCATACTGCCGCCCCGCGCGCATCAGCACCAGGCCGACGCCGAGGTTGATCGCGGAGGCGACGACCGAGATGCCCAGGCCGAGTCCGAGCTGCTCGAGCGGCCGCGGGTTGAACAGGCGATCGACGGCAGCCACCGCGATGCTGGCGGCGGCGATCAGGATCAGGCCGCCCTCGACCCCGCTCGAGAAGTACTCCGCCTTGCCGTGGCCGTAAGCGTGATTCGCGTCCGCCGGCCGGGCGGCCAGCGAGAGCATGGACAGGGCCATGAGTGCGCCGGCGAGGTTGACGAAGGACTCGAGCGCATCCGACAGCAGGCCCACGGAGCCGGTGAGCAGGTAGGCGAGCGCCTTGAGCGCGATGGTCGCCACCGCCGCGGCGATGGAGAGCCACGCGAAGCGCTTCAGCGACGCGCGATCGTTCCGCTCCTTCATGTCCGCTCTCGCCAGTGCCGCGTCGACCTCAGCCCCGCGGCGGCATTTCCTGGAACTGGGGAATGTCGTCCGTGATCAGGTCCCAGTCAGCCTTGGAGCCGACGAATATGTGCGCACCGGGGCGCGCGCCGGGATCGGCGTCGAAGGCGCCGACGGGGACCATGGCGCGGTTGAACTTCTCGAGCATGCGCGGAACGGGGCTGCCGCACTCCCGGCAGAAGCTCTGGGTGAAGTACTGCGCGTCGGGGACCTTGTACGAGTCCGCCATCGCCTCGCCGCGCAGCCACCTGAACTGGTCGAGACGATAGAAAGCGTTGGTGGCGAAGGCAGCGCCGCGCGCGCGCCGACAGCGCGAGCAGTGGCAGTTCATCATGAGTGCCGGCGCGCCTTCGACTTCCCATGCCATCGCACCGCAAAGACAGCTTCCCGGTGTCGCTCCCTCCCTGCTCTCGACGGGCCGGCGCGGCACGTCGGGCAGTCCCCACTCGGGCGGGGCCTCGGCGAACTGCGGCAGGTCGTCGGAGATCTCGAAGCCCGGCAGGCGCGAGCCGACGAAGATGTGCGTCTGGGGCCTGAGGCCCGGGTCTCCCTCCAGGTTGCCGGCCGGCGCCGCGACCACTGCCATGCCGGACATCACGGTCGGCAGCGGGGAGCCGCAGGTGCGACAGAAGGAGCGCGCGCCGTTGGGAGACGAGGCGAACGTGCCGACGTTGTCCTCGCCTGAGAGCCAGCGGAAACCCTCGGCGGGAGCCACGGCCCAGGTCACGAACACCGAGCCGTGCTCCTTGCGGCACATCGAACAGTGACAGTTCACCATGGCGTTGAAAGGGCCGTCGATCTCGTAGCGGACGGTGCCGCATAGGCAGGAGCCGGTGCTCATGTTCTGCTTCTCCCGTTGAAGGCGTCGTCGAGGCGATCCAGTTTGCGCTGCGACCGGAGGCGCGTCCACCGCAGTCGCCGTCGGGATACCTCTTGAAATCGAGCCGGCAGGCGCGGCATTGTTGTCATGCCCGTCGCGCTGTGGTCGGGTTATCCGTCACTTGCATACACGGGTTAGTCCAAGCTCAGGGCGCAGCGCGGCGGGCCCTGCCTTTGTTTCGCGATCGTGCGGTCATTTAGAGTGACGCCGATCGCCGTTCCGCAGGACCCGTCACACGAGCGTGCTAACCTCGGTCGGCGCGCTAGGTTGCGCAGCATCCGGAAAACGAACCGACGGGAGAGCATTGAGATGGCGGGATATTTCGAGCTGAAGCGTTCGGCGAAGGGCGAGTTCATGTTCAACCTCAAGGCCGGCAACCACGAGACCATCCTCACGAGCGAGACCTACAGCAGCCGGGCGGCGGCGGAGAACGGCATCGACTCGGTGCGCCGCAACGGCGTGGACGACGGCAACTTCGACCGCAAGACGGCGAAGGACGGCTCGGCGTACTTCACCCTCAAGTCGCCGGCGAACGGCCAGGTCATCGGCAAGAGCGAGATGTACTCCTCCGCGAGCTCGCGCGACGGCGGGATCGAGTCGGTCAAGCGCAACGCGGCGAGCACCGAGCTCAAGGACCGCACCGCCTGAGTCGACCGCCGGACGATCGGTCGACCGGCGGCAGGACATTGCAGCGGATCACGGGTGTCGGCAGCCCCACACGGACGTCGCCCCCGGCTGACGGGGGCGCTCGTCGCCGTCAACGTCACGGTCTTCGTGGCGATGCTCGCGGCCGGGGCCGGCCTGCTGCGCCCCGACCCGCTCGTCCACATCGCCTGGGGTTCCAACTTCGGTCCCCTGACCCTCGACGGGGAGGGGTGGCGACTCGGCACGGCGGCCTTCCTGCACTTCGGGCTGCTGCACCTCGTATTCAACATGTGGGCGCTGTGGGCCTCGGGCGGCCTCGTCGAGCGACTGTTCGGACCTGCCCGCTACGCTGCGATCTACGCGGCGTCGGGGCTCGTCGCCAGCCTCGCGAGCGTCGCCTGGAATCCGCTGGTCAACAGCGCCGGTGCATCGGGCGCCATCTTCGGCGTGCTGGGCGCACAGCTCGCGTTCTTCCTGCGTGCGCGTCACGGCATCCCGGCCGAGGTAATCCGCGCGCAGCGCAACAGCACCCTGACCTTCATCGCCTACGCCGTCGTCTTCGGCATCACGGTGCCCGGTATCGACAATGCCGCCCACCTCGGCGGGCTCGCCACGGGCATCGGCCTCGGCTGGCTGCTGGCGCCGCCTCCTGGCCGGCTCGCGTCGAGTGCAGGCGGGCGCGCGGCCACGGTCACGGCTGCCGCATTGGTGGCGATGCTTCTGGCGGGAGGCTACCGGCTCGCGATGCACTCGGCGGCCGCTCACCGCGAGGAGCAGGCCTACCTGCGCTCCTGGCTCTGGTTCGCCGACCACGAGCAGCAGATCGTGACGCAGACGAACGAGGTCCTGGCGGCGGCTCGCGCCCGGCAGATTTCCGACTCGGAAGTGGCTGGCCGTCTGGAGACGGAAGTGCTGCCGCTCTGGGTCGAGGCGCGCGACCGCATCGGCGGTCCGCAGCTGCCGGCAGACTCGACGCTGCGCGAGGAGCAGGCGCGCCTGCTCGGCTATACCCGGGCGCGGGCGCAGGGCTTCCGCCTCATGATAGAGGGGATCCGGGAGAACGACCGCGTGAAACTCGAGCGCGCCGTCACCCTGCTCGAGCAGGCGGAGCAGTCGATGCCGCGTGCTGCGGATCATCGCTAGGCCGGCACCGCCGCGACCCGTGTCCAGCCCGCCTGCGCCGGCTGTGCTAGCTTTGGGCGCCTCGGACAGGGAGGACCTGGCATGCGGACAGCGATGGCTCTTGCGGGGATGGCGGCGGTGGCGGTGCTGGCCGGCTGCGTGGTGCGGCCGCCGGCACCGGCCGAGCCGATGATGGCGACGATCAGCGGATCGGCCACCTACCGGGAACGCATCGCGCTTCCGCCGGGCGCCACGCTCGAGGCGACGCTCCTGGATGTCTCCCTTGCCGATGCGCCCGCGGAGACGATCGCCACGACGCGCCAGGAGGACATCGGACAGCCCCCCTACGCCTTCGAGATTTCCTACGACCCCCGGCGCATCGTCCCGTCACGCGTGTACGCCGTCCGGGCGCGCATCACCCTCGAGGGCCGCCTGCTGTTCACGACCGATACGGTCCATCCGGTCCTCACCAACGGCAATCCGTCGACTGTCGACGTGGTCCTGAAGCGCGTGGCGGGCGCGGCAGGCCGTGCGACGGGCGGCAAGCCGGGCGACCTGTACGCGACCCTGCCGGCCACGTTCACCGGCGTGCTGCCCTGCGCCGACTGCGAAGGCATCGAGTATCACGTGGACTTCTTCAAGGACGGCGCCTTCTTCCTGCGGGCCGGCTACCTGGGAAAGCCGGACGGAACGTCGGACGACATCGGGCGCTATGCGCTGTCCACCGACGGCGTGACGCTCGTGCTGCAGGGCGGGCGCGAGGCGCCGTTGTACTTCTCGATCGAGGACGCCGACACGCTGCGCAAGCTCGACATCGAGGGTCGTCCCATCGACTCCACACTCAACTACGAGCTGACCCGCGCGGGAGCCTTCTCCTCCATCGAGCCTGCGCTGTCGATGAGCGGGATGTTCTCCTACATGGCCGATGCCGCAGGGTTCACGGAGTGCCTTACCGGCAAGCGCATGCCGGTCGCGATGGAGGGTGGTTACATCGACCTGGAGCGGGCCTACATGGCCGCAGAGGTCGAGCCGCCCGCTGCCGTGATGGCGCTCGTCGAGGGGCGCATCGCCCAGCGCATGCCGATGGAAGGCCCGGGTCCGGTGCCGACGCTGGTCGTGGACCGATTCCTGCGCCTCGCGCCCGGCGAGGCCTGCCCTCCACCGTTCGCGAATGCGCCGCTGCGGGACACCTACTGGAGGCTGACCTACGCCGGCGGCCAGGCGGTGGTCCCGGCCGAGGGCCAGTCGGAGCCGCACATCGTCCTGCGTACCGAAGAGGGAAGGGTCGCCGGGTCGGACGGCTGCAACCGCCTGGTCGGCGGCTACACGGTCCAGGGAGACGGCATTTCGTTCGGGCAGATGGCCTCGACCATGATGGCCTGTCCGGGGGGCACGGACGTCGCGAAGCGACTCAGCGAGGCGCTCGGCGCGGCCTCGGGCTGGCGCATACTCGGCCGGCGACTGGAGCTGAGCGACGCTGCAGGCAGGCTCTTGGCGCGGTTCGAGGCCAGCTAGCCAGCTCGCCGACGAGCCTCGAGTGCCGGCGCCTGCGAGCGGCACCTTTTGCCACCGCTGCGGTCTACCCTAGCGGTCCACGAATCCGCCCCCAGGGGAGCCGGTCAATTGGCAGCGCGCCTGCAGGAAAGCGTCGGGCAGCTCCCGGTGATCCGGGCCGAGCGGATCGAGCGTCACTATCGCATGCAAGGCGAGGTCGTCAGCGCGCTGCGGGGCATCGACCTCCTCGTGCAGCGCAACGAATACATCGCCCTCACCGGGGCCTCGGGATCGGGGAAGTCGACCCTCATGAACGTCTTAGGCTGCCTGGACACGCCGGATGCCGGGCGCTACTGGCTCAACGGGCAGCTCGTCTCCGAGATGGACGATGGGGAGCTGGCTCGCGTCCGCAACCGCGAGATCGGCTTCGTGTTCCAGACCTTCAACCTGCTGCCGCGCGCCTCGGCACTCGCCAACGTCGAGCTGCCGCTCGCCTACGGGGGCGTGCCGCGTCGTGAGCGGCTCGAGCGTGCCCGCGCGGCGCTGGCGGAAGTCGGCCTGGCAGACCGCATGCAGCATCGCCCGGCCGAGATGTCGGGCGGCCAGCGCCAGCGGGTCGCGATCGCCCGCGCGCTCGTGAACCGGCCTGCGCTGCTCCTGGCCGACGAACCCACCGGCAACCTCGACTCAGCGACCAGCGGCGACATCATGACGTTGCTGGACGCCCTGCACGCCGCGGGCAACACGCTGGTGATCGTCACGCACGAGGCCGAGATTGCAGCGCACGCGCGGCGCACCATCACCATGGTCGACGGCGGGATACAGGCGGACACGGGAGTGACCTGAACTTGCGCCCGGACAGACTTGTCGCATCGGTATTGCTGAGCGCGATGCTGGCCGGCTGCGGGCCGCGCGGCGAGGAGACCGCGCCCTCGTACGAGTCGGCGACCGTCGAGCGGCGCGACGTCGTGGTGTCGGTGGAGGCCTCGGGCGTCGTGGAGCCGGTCGCGACCGTCGAGCTCAAGTCCAAGGCCTCCGGCGAGATCCTGGAGATCACCGCGGAGACTGGCGACGAGGCCACCGAGCGCGCGCTGCTCGTCAGGATCGATCCGCGCACGGCGCGCAACCGGCTGGCGCAGTCGCAGGCCGACCTCGAGGCCGCGCGGGCACGGCTGTCCATCGCGCGCGCGCAGCAGGAGCGGGCCAGGACGCTGCTCGAGCAGGGCCTGCTGTCCAACCCCGACTACGAAAAGACGGCACTCGAGCTGGCGACCGCGGAGGCGCAGGTCGTCTCCGGCGAGGTCGCGGTCGAGAATGCCCGGATCGCCCTGAACGACACGGAGATCCGCGCGCCGATCGCCGGCACGATCATCGAGAAGCGGGTCGAGAAGGGGCAGGTGATCTCCTCGCCGACCATGGACGTGGGTGGCGGGACCCTGCTGCTCAAGATGGCGGACCTCGGGCAGGTACAGGTCCGGGTCCTGGTGGACGAGACGGACATCGGCAAGATCCGCGGCGGCATGCCTGCGCGTGTGGACGTCTCGGCCTATCCGAACCAGCCTTTCGCAGGGCAGGTGCTGAAGATCGAGCCGCAGGCGGTCGTCGAGCAGAACGTGACGTTGTTCGGCGTGCTCGTTTCGATCGACAACGGCGAGCGGCTGCTGAAGCCGGGCATGAATGCCGAGGTCACGATCAGTGTCGCCCGAAGCGACGGCGTGCTGACCGTGCCGGTGGCCGCGCTGCGCACGGATCGCGACCTGGCGGTCACCGCCCAGATACTCGGGATCACCCAGGACGCGCTGCGCGCGCAGCTCGGCTCGACGCAAGCGGCGCCGCCGGGGGAGCAGGCGCCCCGGGCGGCGGAGACCGTGGAGATCGGTGGCCGGACGGTGGCCCTGCCGGAAGGGGTCGGCGCCGACCGGGTACGCGAAGTCGTGTCGAAGCGTCGCTCCGGCCAGGCGCTGTCGGCCGAGGAACAGGCGCTGATGCGGCGCGTGTTCCAGGGGGCCGCGGCCGCAGGGAGCGGGGGGCAGGCGGGCAGCTACCGGTTCGGCGGGCGCTTCTGGGTGGTGGCACAGCGCGGTGGGGAGCGACTGGCGGTACCGGTGCGGACGGGCATCACCGATCTCGATCGCGCGGAGATCGTCGCCGGGCTCGACGAAGGCGATCAGGTGCTGCTGCTGCCGAGCTCGCACCTCATGGAGACCCAGCAGGAGCTGCAGTCGTTCATCACGCGGCGGATCGGCGGCGTGCCGGGCATCGGGCAGCGCTAGCGCGGGAGTCCGGCGACGATGCCCTGGTTCGAGATCCTCGTCGTGGCAGCGCAGTCGATCCGCGCCAATGCGTTTCGCGCGGCGCTGACCATGCTGGGCGTGATCATCGGGGTCGCGGCCGTGATCACCATGGTGGCGCTCGGTTCCGGGGCCCAGCGCGCGATCGACCGCGAGCTCGAGGCGCTCGGCGCCAACGTGCTCACGATCAACTCGGGGATGTGGTTCCAACGCGGCGTGTCGCGGCAACGGGACACGCTGACCATCGAGGACGCGGAGCAACTGGCCCGGGACGCCCGGCACCTCGTCGAGGTCGTGCCCGAGATGTCCCTGCAGGAACAGCTCAAGGCGGGCAACCGCAACCTGAGCGTGAGCGTCACCGGGACGACGCCGAACTACGCCGACGTGCAGGCCTTCGGGATTGCGGCGGGCCGGATGTTCAGCGCGGCCGACGACGCGGCGCGGCGCCGGGTGATCGTGCTCGGCAGCGACGTCCCCGGCATGCTGGATTCCACCGCCGAGACCATGATCGGACGCACGGTCAGCATCCGCTCCGTGCCCTTCGAGGTCGTCGGCGTGTTCGCGCCCAAGGGCTCGAGCGGCTTCCGCAATCCCGACGACGACGCGTGGATACCGTTGCAGACCGCGCGGTTCCGCGTCACTGGCACGGATGTCGTGCAGGCCATCTCGGTCCAGGTGGCGCCGGACTCGACCCTCGAGCAGGCGATGGTGGACATCGAGCGGGTGCTTCGCCGGGCGCACGGCATCCTGCCCGGTCGCGACAACGACTTCGCCATCTTCGACCGCAAGACCTTCCTGAACACGCGCGCGCAGGCCACCGAGATCTTCACGTTCCTGCTCGCGGGCATCGCCGGCGTGAGCCTGATCGTCGGGGGCATCGGCATCATGAACATCATGCTGGTCACGGTGACCGAGCGCACGCGCGAGATCGGCATCCGCAAGGCGCTCGGAGCGACGCGCGGCGCCGTACTGCTGCAGTTCCTGGTCGAGTCCGTCGTGCTCTGCACGCTGGGCGGCCTGCTGGGCGTGCTGCTCGGTGCGCTGGTCTCGGCGCTCCTCGCCCGGTTCGCGGGCTGGCAGACCTACGTCACGGCGGGCAGCGTGCTGCTGTCTTTCGGATTTGCAGCCGCCGTGGGCCTCGTGTTCGGGCTCATGCCCGCGCGACGCGCCGCGCGCATGGACCCGATCGAGGCCCTACGGCACGAGTGATCGTGGCGCCCACGATGCGGGCGCTACGGTCGAATCGACGGTCCCGGGCTCGCCGCTCCGACTCGGGTCAGTCCTACTTGAGCGGCTTGTACGAGAACTTAGCGCCCGCGATGGCGGCCTCGTACATGGCTCCGCCCTTCACGATCACGAACTGCGCCATGCCCTTGTAGTAATCGCCGACCGTCGTCGCGTCGTTCTTACCGCCGCTCGCACCTGCCGCGGTTCCGGTCGTCCCGGCGCCCGCCGAGGCTGCCGCCGTGATCGCCACGGCGCTCGCCTGCGCGCCGAACTCGAAGCTACCGGACGTGAACTCGTCGAATGATCGCTTGTCCTCGAAGAAGATGATGAGGCTGTAGCCCTGTCCGCCGGCCTGGAAACCGACGCTGAGCTGGGTCATGGAGCTCTCGCCCACGGCCTGTCCGCCGGCATAGACCCGTCCCTTGCCGTAGGCGCCGCCGATCCCGAGGCCGCCCTTGCCGATCGTCGGGAATACCGCGTACCCGTAGCTCTTGCCGAAGAACGCGTTGCTCTCGCCCGCCTCCTTGAAGAGTTCGATGGTCTCGGAATACTTGTCGGCCCTTGCGGGTGCCGCAAAGGACAGCGTGGCGATGCCGATGGTGGCGGCGATCAGGATGCTCCGCAGCATGGTGTGCGTCTCCGGCTGGTGAAAGAACGAGAAAAGATATACGAGGGGGATCCCCTCCGGTAGGACCCGGCGACGGGCCGGGGGTTCCCCGGCGGCACCGGACCGGGGCTCATCCCGCCGCCCCGGTCGGCTGGGGAAAGCCGAGGGCCGCTGCCTTGCGCGGCTCGATGACCGGCGGCAGCAGCTTGTACATCACGGGCGTGACCAGTCGCGCCAGGAGCGTCGATGAGACCAGCCCGCCGATGATCACGATCGCGAGGGGCGAGTAGAGTCCCGACCCCTGGATGGCGAGCGGCGTGAGGCCGCCGATGGCGGTCAGCGACGTCAGCAGGATCGGGAAGAAGCGGATTTCGCCGGCGCGCTCGATGGCCTCGTCCAGGCCTGCGCCGTCCTCGCGCAGCTGGTTGGTGAAGTCCACCAGCAGGATGGAATTCTTTATCTCGATGCCGACCAGGGCGATCATGCCGATCAGCGCGGTGAACGACAGCGTGTAGCCGGTCAGGAACAGGCCGACCAGCGCCCCGACCATGCCGAGCGGCACCACGCCGAACACGATCAGGGTCGAACGGAAACTGCCGAACTCGAGCACCAGCACCGCCAGGATGCCGAACATCGCGACGAGCAGCGCCACGCCGAGCCCGCCGAACGCCTCCTCACGGGCCTCGACCTCGCCGGCCGCGACGTAGCGGTAGCCCGGGGGCCAGTCGTAGGCGGCGAGCTTGCCTAGCACGTCACGCGTCACGTCGTCGGTGACGTAGCCGGTGTCGGGCCAGGCGGTGACGCTGATGGCGCGCTCGCGGTCGTAGCGACGGATGACGTTCGGGGCCGTGCGGAACTCGGGCTCGGTGAACTGCCGGAGCGGAACCTGGCCGCCCGTCACCGACGAAACCTGGATCCCGTCGAGCAGGTCCAGCGTCGGCCTGCCCTCGATGGGAAGGCGGAGCGTGATGTCGTACTCGTCGCCGTCCGGCTCCCGGAACTGGCCGGCCGCCAGCCCGGCCACGGCCATGCGGACGGTGCGGTCGGCCTCGATGGCGGGTACCCCGAACAGTGCCGCCTTCTCGGTGTCGATCCGCAGGTCGAGGTCGGTGCGCTGCAGGCGCATGGGATTCTCGACGTCCCGCGCGCCCTCGGTCTGCCGCATGATCTCCTCGACGTCGGCGGCGACCCGGCGCAGCGTGCCCAGGTCGGGCCCGATGATCCGCATCTCGATCGGCGCGTTGATCGGCGGGCCGTTTTCGAACTGGCGCACCGAGATGCGTGCGCCCGGGTAATCGGCGAACTTCGCCCTCAGCCCGTCGAGCATCCGGCCGGTCTCCTCCGGGTCGTAGTCGACGACCTCGCCGAACACCTCGGCGACGTTGGCGGCAACGCCGACGGAAATCACGTTGTAGTAGATCCGCGGGTTGTCGCGCCCGAGGTTCGCAAACCAGTACTCGATCTCCGGACGCTTCGCGAGCTCCTCTTCGACGAAGCGCAGCGCCCGGTCGGTCTCCGCGAGGCTCGCGCCGTCGGGGGCCTCGATCCGCACGCGGAACTGCGGGATGTCCGCCGTCGGGAACAGGCTGAACCCGATCAGCGGCACGAGCGTCAGCGACAGCCCGAAGACACCGAGGGCGAGCAGCAGCGTCGTGCGGGGCCGGGCGAGCGCCTTGCGCAGCGCCGGTCCGTAGAAGGCGTGGATTCCCCGCATGACGGCGGCGAGCACGCGATCGGCGATGCCGTCCGAGCGCTCGATGACGCGGCGGCCCGCGACCACTGCCCGGGCGAGCCACGGCTGCGACGGCAGCGGACGCTCCTCGCCGCGGAGCAGGCGGCTTGCCAGGAACGGGATGATCGTGAGGGCGATGAAGAGCGAGGCGAGTATCGTGTAGAGCACGGCCGCCGGCAGCGAGCGTACGAACTCGCCGGAGCCCTCCGGGAGGAACAGGAGGGGCAGGAAGGCCAGGATCAGCGTCGCCGTGCAGCCGAGCACGGCCAGCCAGATCTGGTCGGTGGCGGCGATCGCCGCCTGACGGCGTGGCACGCCCTCGCGGACGTGGCGGGCGATGTTCTCGACGACGACGATGGAGTCGTCCACGAGCAGGCCGAGCGCGACCACGAAGCCGGCGATGGAGAGCTGGTTGAGCGAGAAGCCGCTGAAGTAGAGCGCCGCCAGGCCGATCGCCAGGGACAGCGGAATCGAGATCATCACGATGCCCGCTGCGCGCAGCCCGAGCGGCAGCAGCGTCAGCGCCACCAGGCTGATCGCGAGCGAGAAGTCGAACTCCAGTCGAGACAGGCGCCGGTCGACGTTGCGCGACTGGTCGAAGCCGCGCTCGAGCCGCACGTCGTCCGGCAGCGCCTGCTCGAAGGCGTCGAGGCGCTCGTAGACCCCGTCGCGAACGTCGAAGACGTTCTGGTCGTCCTTCATGTTCGCGGTGACGAACACGGCGCGCTCGCCGTTGTAGCGGCCCAGGTAGCGGATCTCCTCCGTGCTCCAGGACACCTCGGCGATGTCGCGGACGCGGACCGTGCGTCCGCCGCGTGCACTTACCACCGTGTCCTGCACCTGCTCGAGCGACTCGTAACGCCCCGAGGTCTTGAGGTTGTAACGCCTGAGGCCGACGTCCACGGCGCCGCCCGGGATGCTCGCGTTGCGGCTGCCGATGGCGTCCATCACCTGCCCGAGGGTCACGCCCGCGGAGCCCAGCCGCTCGAGGTCGACGGCGACACGCACCTCCGGACGCGGATAGGCCCAGCTGTCGGCCCGCCGGATCCCGGGCGTGGTCTCGATGGCCTCCTCGAGGTCCTCCGCGAGCGCCTGCAGCCGGCGCCAGCTCGCCGTATCGCTGACGAGCGCGAGCTGCACGATGTTCACCAGGCTCGGCTTGAACTGCCGGACGTCGATTTCGTAGATGTCGGCCGGCAGCGTCGGCCGGAGCCGGTTGACCTCGCGGACGACCTCGTCGTACTTGCGGTCTGCGTCGACACCCCAGGTGAACTCGATCTGGACGGTGGCCAGCCCGTCCATCGCCGAGCTTTCGAGCTTCTTCACGTCGTCGAGCTCGAACAGGGCGTCCTCGATCGGGTCGACGACCAGCTGCTCCATGTCCTCCGGGTCGGCGCCGGGGTAGGTGATGACGATGAACGACCCGGGGAAGGTCAGCGACGGATCCTCCGAGCGGGGTATCAGGTTGAGCGCGGCCACTCCGGTGGCGATGAGCAGCGCGAACAGCACCAGCGTGAATTGCCAGCGCTTGACGGCGAAGGCCCAGAGGCTCATGGCGTGCTCCTCAGCCGGTGCCGACGATGCGGACGGTGTCGCCGTCGCGCAGGTAGGGCGCACCTTCGGTCACCAGGCGCTCCCCACCCTCGAGGCCGCTCACGATCTCGACCCGGTCGCCGACGAGACGTCCGACCCGAACCGCCACGCGCCGGGCGACCTCGTCCGCCTCGCGCCGCGCCACGACGTACACGACCGCCTCGGAGCCGTCGGCCTCGAGCAGCGCATGCACCGGCACGACGGGAACGGAGCTGCCGGATGCCCCGACCATCTCGACCTTGGCGACGAGGCCCTGGACCAGGCGCAGGTCGCCGGCGTTGATCGACAGCTTGACCTCGTAGGTCCCGGTCATGGGATCCGCGGCGGAGGCCATCTCGACGACCTTCGCAGAGAACGTCCGGCCGGGATATGCGTCCAGCGTGACCTCGGCCACGTCGCCCTCGAGGACCCGGACGACGTCGCGATCGGACAGCGCAGCTGAAACGACCCAGCCGCCCGACGTGTCGCCCACCACCAGCACGGGCTGCCCGGGGGAGACGAGCTCGCCGCGCTCGGCGAGCTTGCGCAGCACGATGCCGTCGGCGGGCGCCTCGATGCGCGAGAACCGGGCGTTGAACTCGGCGGTACGCAGGCTGGCGAGCGCGACGTCGCGTGCGGTCTCGAGGTCCTCGAGCTGCTCGCGAGTGGCGACCTCGTCGGCGTACAGCGCCCGGCCGCGTTCCAGGTCCCGTTCCGCCTTCTCGGCCAGCGCGCGCGCCTGTGACACCGCCGCCGCGATCTCCTCCTGCGCGAGGGCCGCGAGCTCCTGGCCGGACCGGATCGCCTCGCCCTGCTCGACCGAGATCGAGGCAATCACGCCGCCGGTCTTGAACGACAGGCGGATCTCGTCGGCCGGGGCGAGCGTGCCGACGGCCCGCAGGCCGGTCTGGACCGGCGCCTGCACGACCTCCGCGACGCGGACCGGCTTGCCGGCCGGGGCAGCGGGCGGTGGCTCGCCGCCCCCGCATGCGACGACGATTGCGGCCGTGGCGGCAAGAAGGGCCGCCGTGCCGATGGCGAACCTTCGGTGGAAGGGGCGTGCCGTGGGCTTCATGGTGTTGACTCCGTGGCGGGTCCGCTGCCGGGGATGCCGCCCAATGCGTACTCGACCTGGGCGAGCGCCGCGAGCGCCTCGAATCGCGTCACCTGCTCGCTGAGCTGGGCGCTCGTCAGCGCGCGCCGTGCGTCGATGAACTCGACCGGCGGGATCTGGCCGAGGTCGCGCTTGCGGCGCGCGATGTCGAAGGCGCCCTGGGCGGCCGCGACCCGCTTCGCCGTGGTGCGCAGGGTCGCCTCGGCCACCTCGAAGTCGGTCACGGCCTGCAGCACCTCGAGCCTGATCTGTTGCTCGGCGAGGTCGCGGGCCGTACGCAACTCGGCGGTCCGTTCGCGCGCCTCGCGCAAGGCGGCGCGGTCGGCGCCTCCGCGGAAGAAGTTGAACCGCAGCACGACGGAGGCCAGGACGAACCGGTCCTCCTCGTCGAATCCGTACTCCTCGCCCTGGATCCCCGCGTCCACCGCGAGCGCGAGCTGCGGCTTGAAGGCGGCGCGCGCGAGATCCTGTGCAGCCGCCGAGGCCTCGAGCCCGGAGTCGATCTGCCTGAGCTCCGGCCGGCGTTCGACGGCCGTGTCCTGCAGCGTCGTGCGGTCGCGGGCCGCGCCGCCGGCGCGGCGGATCAGCGCGTCGCGCAGCCGGGTCACGTCGGCGTCGGAGACCTGGGCCGGCGGCAGCGAGGTGTCGAGCGCTGCGTTCCTCAGCAGGTTCACGTAGTTCTGCGCCACGCGCTCTCCGCCACGTGCCGCCGCGAGCTGCTGCTCGATCTCGAGCACGTCGGCCTCGGCGCGCAGCACTACGTCCCGGGTGGCGCGACCGTTGCGGTGCAGGCTGTCGTTCACGCGCTGGTTCTCCTGTGCGGCGCCCAGGGAGGACTCCAGGATCCCGACGGACGCGCGCGTCGCGAGCCAGCGCACGTAGGCCTGCCGCACGTCGCGACGCACGCGTACGCGCAGCGCGTCGAGGCCGAAGAGGGCGGCGTCGTACTCGCCGGCTGCTGCGCGGGCGGCGGCGCCGATGCGCGCGTCGTAGAGCGGCTGGGTGAGCGTCACGACGGATTCCTGCTCGCGATCGCGCAGGAACGGAATCGACGCGTTGTCGATGGGCTGGAAGGGTGCGGGCTGGCCGCTGGCCTCGAGCAGCGAGTTGAGGGATGCGTAGACGGGATTAAGCAGGTCGCCGACCGGAATGTCGATCTCGCGGCCGCCGTCGGCGCGCGAGTAGCGCAGGCTCAGGTCGATGGCGGGCAGGTACCGGGCCCGTGCCTGGTCGAGGACCGCGAGCCGCTGCGCCACGCCGGCCGCCGCCCCCGCGAGCTCGAGGTTGGCCGCCTCGGCCTCGGCCACCAGCTGCGCGATGACCTCCTCGGCGGGCGTGGTCTCCTCGGCCGGCGCCGGCAGGGCGATCGCGAGGGCGGTCAGCAGGCCCGCGAGCCACGCGCTGGCATCAGTTGAAACACTAGACATGTGTCAAGTCCAGGACAAAAAAACGCGCTCACGCCGTGCCCGGAGCGGCCAGCATGTAGCGCAACATGGCCCGGCCTTCCTCGATCAGCCCCGCCATCTCGATGCCGTGCCGGGCGATCTCCTGCGACTTGTTGATGGCGATCTGGATCAGCCCGTGGCTGAAGGCCCAGAGCATCACGCAGACCCGAAGCGGGTCGCCGACGTCCTTGCGGATGGAGCCGTCGGCGATGCCGCGGACGAGGGCCTCCACCATGACCGCCATGACTGCGTCGCCGCCGGCATTGCAGGCGACCTCGTTGGGCATGCCCTGGTGCGCCTGGTGCGCGTGGTACCGGCTGCAGGCGTCGAACTGGAAGGGCGTTTCCTGCTGGAAGAGCACGTAGGCGCGTCCGATTGCCGTCACCTTGTCGAGCCCGAGCTCGTGCCCGGCAGCAGCGCTCTCGAAGCGACGACGCAGCTCGCCGAGCGCGCGCTCGGTGATCGCGAACAGCAGGTCCTCCTTGTCCTTGAAATAGACGTATAGCAGGGCGCGGGAAAGGCGCGCCTTGCGCGCGACCTGGTCCATGGTCACCGCGTCCCAGCCCTTCTGGGCATAGAGCGATTCCGCCGCCTCGATGATCTCGTGGCGGCGACGCTCCTTTTCCTCTTCGCGGCGTTCGGCTACGTAGGACATGGCTGTACTATAGGCCGTCGTTGACATGTTGTCAATTACTATACGCTCGTATAACGAGGACGGTCCCGAGCAAGCTCCGCCTGGGCCGGGGACGGGCTGCAGGGCAGAGGACCCCGTCGCGGCGGCAATCAGCGGCACCGCGGCCGTTCCATTGGAGCAGGCCAGCCGACGGCCGGATCTAGTCCACGCGGTTGCGCCGCTCCCCGCGCAGGAAGGCCGCGACGTTGGCGGCGAGCTCGTCGAGGCATCGCTGCCTCGACTCGCGGGCGGCCCACGCGGTGTGCGGGGTGACGATGAGGTTGGGAATGCCGGGCGCGAGCAGCGGGTTGCCGTCCGCGGGCGGCTCCTGCTCGAGGACGTCGATGCCGGCGCCGCCGAGACGATGCGCCCGCAGGGCCGTGGCCAGCGCGGCGGCGTCGACCAGCGCGCCGCGGGCCGTGTTGATCAGCACGGCATCGGGCTTCATCAGGGCGAGCTCCCGGGCACCGATCAGTCCGTGGGTCGCAGGCGTGAGCGGACAGTGCAGCGACAGCACGTCCACCCGCGGCAGCAGCTCGTGGAGATTGAGCCGGCCGGGCGAGGGCGTCGCGCCGGGCCGGTTGGCGACGAGGACCTGCATGCCGAAGGCCTCCGCGACGCGGGCCACGCCGCGGCCGAGCGCGCCGTAGCCCACGATCCCCAAGGCGCGACCGGCGAGCTCCCGGATCGGGAACGGGAACACCGAGAACCGGTCGGAGCGACCCCACTCGCCGCCTTTGGCGAAGCGGTCGTACTCCGGCAGGTGGTGAGTCAGCGACAGCAGCACCGCGAACACGTGCTGCACCACGGAGGGGGTGCAGTAGTCCCGCAGGTTGGCTACCGCGACGCCGGCTTCGCGCGCCGCCGCCACGTCGACGTTGTCGACGCCCGTCGCAGTGAGCGCAATCAGCTTGAGCTGCGGGTTCGCGGCCATCATCTCGCGCGTCACGCGGCACTTGTTGAGGAGCACCACTTCGGCCGCAGCGATCCGCCCGGCAACCTGCTCCTGAGGAGTGGCTTCGTGGATCACGAGGCCCGGAAGGACCTGCTCGAGCCTGCGCGTGTCGAGGTCGCCGTTGCTCACGGTGCCGAGGTCCAGGAACACGCCGCGCATCGGTTTCCTCCGATCCAACCATCCTCCGAAGGAGGGCTAGACTATAGGCCATCGCGCAGGGAGCGCGTTCCGGAGCCCCGATGAGCCGCCAGCTTCGCCTGACCGTGCAATTCGTCGTCTTCCTGGCGGCGCTCGCCAGCATCGGCCTGATGCTGACGGTGGGATACCTCGAGGGAACCTTCGGCCGCGTGCTCGGCCTGATCCTCGCGGCGTGGGTGGCGGCACCTTATCTGGTGCTGTTCCGGTCCACGACGCAGCGCGGCGCGGACAGCGTGCACGGCTGGGCACTGCTCGCGGCGGGACTCGCGCTGGCCGCCGCCGGCCTCGCCATCTACTACCACGCGCGCTTCGTCGACACGCAACCGCAGTCGGGCGTCGACTTCTTCGTCGTCCCCGGGTGGCAGCTCGTCGTGGCCGCGCTCGTTGCGTGGGTCCTGCACCGGCGCCTCTCGCGTCGCGACGAAGGGGCCCGCCGCACCACGTGAGGCGCGGGACCCAGGCGGCCCTCGAGTCGCTCCTCGCCGAGGTCCGCGCCTGCCGCCTCTGCGAGGCGCAGCTGCCGCTCGGACCGCGGCCCGTCCTGCGTGCCGCGGTCACCGCGCGCCTGCTGATCGTCGGCCAGGCCCCCGGCAAGCGGGTGCACGAGACAGGCATTCCCTGGAACGACCCGAGCGGCGACCGGCTGCGGGAATGGCTCGCGGTCGACCACGCCACCTTCTACGACGAATCGCGCATTGCCATCATCCCGACGGGACTGTGTTATCCGGGCAAGACCAACGGTGGCGACGCGCCCCCGCGACCCGAGTGCGCGCCGCGCTGGCACCCGAAGCTGCTCGAGCGCCTGCCGGCGATCGAGCTGGTGCTGCTGGTCGGGCAGTTCGCGCAGGCCTACTACCTGGGGCAGCGCCGCAAGGCGACGCTCGCCGCGACCGTGTGCGCGCACGCAGAGTACGGCCCGCGATTCCTGCCGTTGCCGCATCCCTCGCCGCGCAACAAGCTCTGGCTCCGGCGCAATGCCTGGTTCGAGGCCGACGTGGTCCCGATGCTGCGCCGGCGCGTCGCGGCACTGCTGTAGCCGGAAGGGGACATTCCTATTTTTCTTTTTCCCGTAAGTCCCTGATCGGGGAAAAGGGGACATTCCTATTTTCCTTTTCGCGCTGGTCCCGCCGGCGAGCAAGTCCGGCGGAAGAGGAAAATAGGAATGTCCCCACGGTAAAAACCCCTATTTGCCCGGATGTCCCGAGGCGACAAAGTCTCGCGGGAATGCGTCCCGCGCGTCCTTCGGGAGGGGCCCGCCTTGAACAGTACTCACGCCGGCATGCTGGCTGCCGATGCGATCCGTCCGCGCGCGAGCCGCTGGCCCGCCCGACTCGACGTCGCGCAGAGCGTCTCCGGCCTGCTGCTCGCACTCTTCATGTGGGGCCACATGGTGTTCGTGGCTTCGATCCTCGTCAGCAAGGACGCGATGTGGACGATCACCAAGCTCTTCGAGGGCTACTTCGTCTTCGGCGAATCCTATCCCGGCATCGTCTCGGTGATCGTGGCCCTCGTCTTCGGCCTGTTCATCCTCCACGCGGGACTCGCGCTGCGGAAGTTTCCGGCGAACTATCGTCAGTACTCGCTGTTCGGCCGCCACATGCGCGGCATGCGGCACGAGGACACGACGCTCTGGTACTGGCAGGTCCTCACCGGCTTCGCGCTCTTCTTCCTCGCCTCGGCGCACCTGTGGTGGATGCTCACCCACCCCGGCATGATCGGCCCGTACGCCTCGGCCGACAGGGTGTGGGGCGATCACTTCTGGATCCTCTACCTGCTACTGCTGTTCGCAGTGGAGCTGCACGGCGGCATCGGCCTTTACCGGCTCGCGGTCAAGTGGGGCGTCTTCGAGGGCAAGGACCCGGCGGCCTCGCGACGCAGGCTGCGCGCCGCGAAGTGGACTATCACGGTGTTCCTGATCGCCCTCGGGCTGGCGACGCTCGCCGCCTACGTGAAGATCGGCATCGAGCACGCGCCGCAACGCGGCGAGCGCTACACGCCGGCCTGGGTGCAGCACGAAGGAGGCGAGTCATGAGGATCGTCTACTCCGACGTGCTGGTGATCGGTGGCGGCCTCGCGGGACTGCGCGTCGCGATCGGGGCGCGGCGCCGGGGCTTCGACCCGCTGGTGCTGTCGCTGGTCCCGCCGAAGCGCTCGCACTCGGTCGCGGCGCAGGGCGGCATGCAGGCGAGCCTCGCCAACGTCATCAAGGGCGAGGGCGACAGCGAGGACGTGCACTTCGAGGACACCGTCCGCGGCAGCGACTGGGGCGCCGACCAGGAGGTCGTGCGCATGTTCGTCAACACGGCGCCGAAGGCGGTACGCGAGCTCGCCTCCTGGGGCGTGCCCTGGAGCCGCGTGCGCAAGGGCGACCGCGAGGTCGTGATCAACGGTCAGCGCGTGACGCTGACCGAGCGCGACGAGGCCCACGGGCTGATCGCGCAGCGCGACTTCGGCGGCACCAAGAAGTGGCGCACCTGCTATGCCTCGGACGGCACCGGCCACGCGATGCTCTTCGCCATGGGCGACCGGGCGATCGCGGAGGGCATCCCGGTCCTCGAGCGGACGGAGGCCCTCGCGCTGATCCACGACGGCAAGCGCTGCCACGGTGCCGTCGTGCGCGACCTGATCACCGGGGAACTCGCGGCCTGCGTGGCCCGCGCCACGGTCGTCGCCACGGGCGGCGCCGGACGTCTGTATCGCGTGACGACCAACGCGGTGATCAACGAGGGCATCGGCCACGCGCTCGCGCTCGAGACGGGCGTGGCGGCGCTCGGCAACATGGAGGCCGTGCAGTTCCACCCGACCGGCATCTTCCCGGCGGGCATCCTGGTCACCGAGGGCTGCCGGGGCGACGGCGGGCTGCTGCGCGATGCCGAGGGCCACCGCTTCATGCCGGACTACGAGCCGGAGAAGAAGGAGCTCGCTTCCCGCGACGTCGTCTCGCGGCGCATGGAAGAACACATCCGCAAGGGACACGGGGTGAAGTCGCGCTTCGGCGACCACCTGTGGCTCGACATCACGCTCCTCGGCCGCGAGCACATCGAGCGCAACCTGCGCGAGGTGAAAGACATCTGCCGCTATTTCCTGGGCCTCGACCCGGCGGACAAGTGGATCCCCGTGCGTCCTGCGCAGCACTACACCATGGGCGGCGTCCGCACCCGGCACACTGGCGAGAACCCGTCGCTGGCCGGGCTCTTCGCCGCGGGCGAGTCGGCCTGCTGGGACATGCACGGCTTCAACCGCCTCGGGGGCAACTCGGTGGCCGAGACCGTGGTGGCCGGCATGATCGTCGGCGAGTTCGTCGCCGACTACTGCGAGGGGGCGGAGCTCGAGGTGTCCACCTCGCTGGTGCGCGACTTCCTCGCCCGCGAGAGCGCGAAGCTCGAGGCGCTCTGCAGCAGCGGCGGACGCGAGAACGTCATGGAGCTGCGCATCGCGATGCAGGAGATCATGACCGAGAAGGTCGGCATCTTCCGCGACGGCGGCGACCTGCAGTCCGCCGTCGACGGACTGCGCGAGCTCCACGTGCGCAGCCGGAGCATCGGCGTGGGTAGCCGGGCGGCGGGCGCCAATCCCGAGCTCGCGACGGCCTACCGCACGCAGAAGATGCTCAGGCTTGCGCTGACCGTCGCCTGCGGAGCGCTCGCCCGCACCGAGAGCCGCGGCGCACACTTCCGCGCGGACTATCCGCAGCGCAACGACCGCGACTGGCTGTCACGCACGCTCGCCACGTGGCCCGACCCGATGGCGGAACTGCCGACGCTCTCCTACGAGCCGCTCGACGTCACGACCATGGAGCTGCCGCCCGGCTGGCGCGGCTACGGCGCGCGCAACCACATCGACCACCCGGACACGGAGCCTCGCGCGCAGGAGGTGGCGGCAACGAAGGAACGGCTCGCCGCCGAGGGTCGCTTCGCCGTGCAGCAGGCGCTGATGCCCTACGAGCACCTGCTGCCGGAGAGTTTCCGGGGGCGCAACGAGCGCATCGGGGAGGCGCTGCCATGAATGCACCGGCCACCGCACGCCGCCTGCGCGTGCACGTCCTGCGCTACAACCCCGCGGAGCCGGAGGTCCTGCCGCGCACGCAGACCTACGAGGTCGACGAGGCGGAGGGCATGACCCTGTTCATCCTGCTCTCGGAGTTGCGCGAGAAGCACGACCCCTCGCTGCAGTTCGACTTCGTCTGCCGCGCGGGCGTCTGCGGCAGCTGCGGCATGGTGATCAACGGCCGCCCGGGCCTCGCCTGCCGGACGCTGACGGCGGAACTGCCGGCCGACATCACGCTCGCGCCGCTGCCGACCTTCGAGCTGATCGGCGACCTGTCGGTGAACACCGGCAAGTGGATGCGCGAGATGACCGAGCGCCTCGAGGCCTGGGTGCATACGAAGGAGCAGGAGGTCGACCTGCGGCGCCACGAGGAGCGCATGGACCCGGACCTCGCCGACGAGGTCTACGAGCTCGACCGCTGCATCGAGTGCGGCTGCTGCGTAGCGGCCTGCGGCACGGCGCACATGCGCCGCGACTTCGTCGGCGCGGTCGGCATCAACAAGGTCGGCCGGTTCCGGCTGGATCCGCGCGATGCGCGTGGGGACGAGGACTTCTACGAGCTGCTCGGCAACGACGACGGCGTCTTCGGGTGCATGTCGCTGCTCGCCTGCAACGACCTCTGCCCGAAGGAGCTCCCGTTGCAGTCGCAGATCGCCTTCCTGCGCCGCCGCCTCGCCAGAATATAGGGGACATTCCTATTTTCCTTTTTCCCGCAAGTCATTGATCGACGGTCAGTCAGGGACGCGGGATCGCGGCAGCCAGGAATGTCCCCCTCGGCCGGCAGGCTATTTCTTCGTCATCGTGCCTTCGAAGCGGCCGATGAACTTGCCGTCGTCGAACTCGGCGAGCGTCTTCGTGGTGCCGCCGGCCTCGTAGCCGTCGAGCGCGCCGGTGCCTCCGAGGTGCTTCCAGTGGACGACGCCGTCCGCGTCCAGCCTTACGCTGATCCACCAGATGTCGCCTGAGGCCGCGATGCCGTCGCAGTAGCCGTGCCCGCCCTGCGGCGCGCCGTCCTTCGTGAACACATAGGTGGCCATGCAGTCCTGGCTCGCCAGGTTGAAGGGGTTCTGCGGGTCATCGGTGACGACGGTGATCTTGAACCGCATGCGGTTCGCGACCCGGTCTCCCGACAAGGGCATCGACTGGATCATCTTCGACGTGCCGGTCACGTGTCCGCTCAGGTCGGCGGCATTCGCGTCCGCCGCTGCCACCGTCATCGACAGCGCTGCGGCCGCGCCGAGGACGAGGCCGCTGAGGTTGTGCTTGATCATTGTTGAGGCTCCCTGGTTGTTTACCGGGTGAGTAAAGCGCCGGCCGGCCTGACCCGACGGCGCCGGCGGACGATGCATCCCCCGCGCGAAAGATACGACCCGGTGCCGTCGCTGAGAAGAAGAACGAGGGCCGCCCCTGTCTCTCTCATCGCTCAACCGCTCGGAAAACAGAAGGTTACGCCGAAAAGAAAAATAGGAATGTCCCCTAGAAGCGGATCTTCAGGCCTGCGAGCAGAGTGCGGGGCGCGCCGGGTCTCGCACCGGCGGGCCGGAAGGCGACGTTGTAGACCTCGTCCGTGAGGTTCTGCACGCTCGCGAACAGGCTCGCCCCCGCCGCCAGGTCGAACTCGCCGGACAGGTCGAGCAGGGTGCGGCTGTCGATGCGCTGGCTGTCCGGGATCGTGCCCGAGCCTGCGACCGAGCGGGCCTCGTCGACGTAGTTGAGCGTCAGGTATGCGCGCCAGCGCTGGCCCTCGAGCCCCGCGTTCAGCGTGAGCTGGTTCTGCGGCACCATCGGCAGCTCGTCGCCGGCCTGCACGTCGCCCCACTCGCCGAAGTCGCTGTCGAAGCTGGTGCGGAACTCGCCGTCGGTCAGCGTGTAGATGGCCGACAGCGGGATGCCGACACCGAGGCCGAGGGCCGCGCCGGCATCCCAGGACGCGATCAGCTCGAGGCCCTGCACGCGCGCGGCGCCGCCGTCGTACTGGTCGCCGATGGCACACCCGCCGCCCGTCGAGGCAGTGCAGGTGCCGACGAGGTTCTCGTAGTCGACCAGGAACCCGATCGCCTCGATCGAGGCGAAGCCGTTGTCGTAGCGCAGGCCGGCCTCGTAGTTCCAGGACTCCTCGGCGTCCGCGTCCGAGCCCGGGGAGGGATTGACGAATCCGCGGTGCATGCCGCCCACGAGGGACAGCGAGTCGGTGAGCGCATAGAGGGCACCGACGCCCGGCAGCAATGCGTCGACGGAGCTGCGGGCGACCGTGACGGGCCCGTCGCGACCCGGATCGGCGCTGCCCCAGTCGGTCCGCTCGAGGTCGATGGTCTCGTAGCGGACGCCGGGCGTCAGCGTCCAGCGGCCCCAGTCGATCGTGTCGCGCAGATAGAAGGCCCAGGCCTCCGCCTCGCCGACGCGGTTCGACTGGCTGCCGGGCGCGCCGGCGGAGGTCAGCAGCATCTCGCCGTCGACCATCTGGTAGCGGTCGTCCTGCTGGAAGCGGTCCTCCTCGTCGCGGTGGTAGCGCACCGACAGCTCGAGCTGGTGGCTCGCCGCGCCGGTGTCGAAGCCGATGCCGAGCACCGACTGGATCCCCGCGGCGTAGTACTCGCGGGCGTTGTTGCGGACGCGCAGGGCGCCGGCAGCGCTCGACGTCCCCGGTTCGCCGACGAGCGCGGCGTACTCGACCGGGTAGGCCGACGGGTCGGCCAGGATGGCGCTCAGGCTCGAGTAGCCCGTGTCGGCCGCGTTGCGGACGTCGTTGAGCTTGTACCAGGCGCGTTCCGTGTTCGTGTAGTACGCCACGGTGGTGAGGTCCAGCCGGTCGCTGAGGTCGATGCGGTGCGTCGCCTGGTAGGTCCAGTGCTCGACGTTCATCTCGTCGAGCTGGCTCGACCGGTAGCGCCGGTAGGGCTCGGCGCGGAAGTCCTCGAGCGCGAGGCCGAGGTAGGTCTCGTCCGAGGCCTCGTCGGAGTACTGCAGCTTGAGCTCGAGCGACTGCGGGCGCTCGGCGCCCGCGGAGGAGCGCAGCGCGAGCTTGGCCACGTAGTCCTGGATGCGGAAGCCCGTGTCGCCGCCGGAATCGAGCTCCTTGAAGCCGTCGGAGCGCTCCTGCAGGGTCTCGAGGCTCAGGCCGACGTCGTAGCCGCCCTGCGTCGTGACGTAGCCGCCGACGATCCCGTGGCCGCGCAGCGTGCCGTATTCGCCGCCGGTCAGGCGCGCGAAGCCGGCCGGGCCGCCGCCGGGCTCGCCCGGGATCGGCGTCGAGTGCATCCCGACCGCCCCGGCAACGGTCTGCGGCCCGTACTTGATCGCCGCCGGGCCCTTGCTGACCTCGATGGCGTGCATGCGCGGCGTGCGGGGGAAGTAGTACGCGGAGGGTGCCGAGTAGGGCGCCGGCGCGATCGGCACGCCGTCCTCCATCACCGCGATCTTGGAGTTGCGGTCCGTACCCGAGCCGCGGATGCCGATGCTCGGACGGATGCCGAAGCCTTCCTCCTCGACGATGTTGAGGCCCGGGACCTGGCGCAGCGTGCGGTTGATATCGGCGTAGCCGTGCTGCACGAGCACCGCTTCGTCGAGGAACTGCACCGAGCCGGCGACGTCGCGGACCTCGACGCGGCTCGCGGTCACGACGATCCGGTCGAGGGCGGCGGGCAGGGCGGGCATCTCCTCCAGCAGCGCGGCGGCATCGTCGGCGAGCACGGAGGCCGGGGCGGCGGCCAGCAGCGAGGCGGCCACGGCGGCGCGGAGTCGGATCGAGCGATTCATGACTTGTTCTTCCCCTGCAGAGTGACGTACGGCGGCCTCGGGAGCCGCGGCAGGGTGGAACTGTATGAGAATCAGAGTCGACTGTAAATGAGAATCACTTGCATTTAGGTACAATCCGAAGTCCTGGCGCAGCCCTGGACAGACGGGGCAGTTCCCACCTGCCAGGCGCCTGATTCGAGGTCAGTCCCGGAGGTTCTTGAACTGCAGCGGCAGGCCGAGCTCGGCCCTGCGTATCGATGCGATGGCTTCCTGCAGGTCGTCGCGCTTCTTGCCCGTGACCCGCACCTGGTCGCCCTGGATCTGGGCCTGCACCTTGAGCTTCGAGTCCTTGACCAGCCGCTGGATCTTCTTGCCGATCTCCTGGTCGATGCCGTGGCGCAGCACGACGAGCTGCCGGGCGGCGTTCAAGGTGATCTCCGGATCCTTGGCCTCGAGGCAGGCGACGTCGATGCCCCGCTTGGCCACCTTGAGTGACAGGATGTCGAGCATCTGCTTGAGCTGGAAGTCGACCTGCGCCGAGAGCGTGACCGTGAAGTCCTTGAGCTCGAACTTCGCCCCCGTGTCCTTGAAGTCGAATCGCTGCGATACCTCGCGATTCGCCTGGTCCACCGCATTGGCCAGCTCGTGGGCGTCGATCTCGGAGACGATGTCGAAGGAGGGCATGCGCGAAGTATAGTCGCGCCTTCAGACCTCCACGTACCCCCGCCCGAGTGGCACGACCTCGCCGGCCACGAAGATGGCGCCGTCCTCGTCCACGCGCAGGCGCAGCCTCGACGGCCGGCCCGTTTCCCGGCCCTGCGAGATGGTCCTCTCGAGCGGCAGCGCCGTGATCTGCGCGAGGTACCAGCCGCCGAGGTTGGCAGCAGCGCTCCCCGTGGCCGGATCCTCGAGCAGCGAGCTGCCCTTGGTGAAGAAGAACCGGGCGACCACCGAGTCCGGCCCTTCCTGCGCGAACACGTAGGCCTGCGCCCTGGGCCCGTCGGCGGTCACGCGAACGAGTGCCTCGAGGCCAGGTTGCGCCCGCTGGACCGCCTCGGCGCTCGCGAGCGGCACGACGAGCTGCTCGCTGCCGGTGTCCACCCAGAGCGGCGGGTCTGCCAGGTCCGCCACGTCGAGGCCCAGCGCCGAGGCAAGCTCGGCGCGGGAGGCCCGGGGCGGGCGTGTCTCGGGCTCCCGTGCCTCGAGCTCCCAGAGGTCGCCGTCGGCACGCACGCCCACCGGCCCGACGTTGAGCTCGAGCGTCAAGGCGTCCCCGCCCCCCCCAAGGGACCGCAGCACCTCTGCCGTGCCGAGGGTCGGGTGACCGGCGAAGGGCATTTCGTAACCTGGCGTGAAGATCCGCACACGGGCGTCGGCCTGCCCGGACGGCAGGATGAAGGACGTCTCCGAGAGGTTGAACTGCAGCGCCAGCGCCTGCATCTGCGCGTCGGTCAGGCCGGTCGCGTCCTCGATCACGCAGAGCGGGTTGCCGGTCAGCCGGTCGCCGTCGAGGGCAAAGACGTTGACGAGCCGGAACTTCAGTCGCATGTCGTCTCCCTCCCGGATCCTCGAGCGCAACCCGCCTTAGACGGCCCGCGTCGGCCCCTCAACCCTCTGCCAGCAACCCGTCGATGAGCGCGGCGAACTCCCTCTCGAACTCCTCGTAGTGCACGCCCGTCGCCGGGCCGCTGAAGCCGGTGTGCGTGTAGCGGATGCGCCCCTCGCGGTCGAGCACGAGCGTCGTCGGATAGGCGAAGAAGGTCTCGATCTGCGGCAGCACCTGCTGCACCCGGCCCGGGCCGTAGCTGCCCGCGATCAGCACGGGGTAATCGATGCCGAACGTCTCGATGAAGTCCCGCACGCCGGCCGCCGCCGCGTCGAAGTCCTCCTCGTACTCGAACATGAGCTGGACGACCTCCAGTCCCCGCTCGCGGCGCGGCGGCAAGAAGTCGCGCAGGAAGACCGCCTCGTCGTGGCAGTTGGGGCACCAGGTGCCGCCGATGGTGACGATGACAACCTTGTCGCGGAAGCGCTCGTCGTCGATCGACACCGGGTGCCCATCGACGTCGGGCAATTCGAAGTCGAGCGGCTCGTGATCCTCCCGCAGCGCGGTCAGCGTCGCGCCGTCGCGCAACGTCGCGTCCGGGTCGCGTCGGCCGGACAGCTCGTAAGGCCCTGCGCGCCCGGACACCGTGCCATCGGCCTCCCGGCGCAGCACATAGAGCCGCGCGCTGCCGCCGTCGAAGCGCGACAGGAACAGCGTGTCGCCGCGTACCTCGCCAGCGAGGTAGCGGTCGTCGCCGGATTCGCGCAGCACGGTGCCGTTGACCACGTGCCCGTCCTGGGAGAGCTCTGCGACGCCCGCCAGTTCGCGCCCGGATTCCGGGTCGCGGAAGGTCAGCGCCCAGCGGCCGCTGAAGTCGACCGGGCGCGCATCCGGCACCGGGAAGAAGCGCCACCCGCCGCCGCGCTCGGCGACCAGCCGCACGCTGCCGGTCTCGCCGCCCGGCCGCACGAACACGACCGCGCCGCGAAGCTGCCCCTCCTCGAAGCTCGCCTCGATCCGGTGCGGATAGCCCGGCATGCCGAGCACCATCCGCCCGCCGTCGATGGTGACGTCCGTGACACGCACGCGCTCGGGCCCGTTGACGAGGTAGGCCACGTCGCGACCGTCCTCGGCCGTGATCTCCAGGCCGAACGGCAGGTCGCCGCCGGACCCGGCGAGTACCGCCCGCCACGTGCCGTGCAGGTCGGGCGGCGGGGGCTCGCCGCCTCCGCAGGCGACGCCGAGCAGCGCCACGCCGAGCAGCGCGAACCGCCGACCGGCCATCATCGCCGCCACGCCGGCACCAGGAAGCCATCCGCCCCGCGTCGCCAAGGCTCCCAGGCCACCGTCAGCGGCGCCACGTCGATGTCCGACTTGCGCGGCGCCACCTCCAGCGCCTCCAACCCGATGCGGGCCGGGTCGAGTGTGGCCTGCAGCGAGTCGACCTCGGCCTCGACCTCCTGCACGAGTGCATCGCGCTGCCGGCGCAATGCCTCGAGGTTCTCCGTCGCGCGCTCCACGTCGCCTTTCTCGCTGAACACGCGCCCGGCCGAGCGGGCGGCGGTGCCCGCACCGCTGGTCGCCCGGCGGCGGCCGCCGCCGAAGATCGCGCCGAGCACGGAGGTGCCGATGGAGACAACAGTGTCGAGCTTGCGCTGCGAGTACTGGGACTGCTCGCGATCCACCTTGTCCTCCGCGCGCCGGATGCGGTCGTCGAGCGTTCGCAGCTTCCCGGCATGCCGGTCCCGGAGCTTCTCCACCTCCAGATCGCGACGCTCGTGCAGCGCGTGCGCGATGCGTGCGCGGAAATCCCCCTCCGGCTCGCCCGGCCGCGAGGCGAGCTTGAGCTCGGCGCAGTACAGCAGACCCAGGGTTCCGCGCTCGTAGAGCCCGGACCCGAGCGCCTTCTGCCAGGCACCGCGGGTCCTGTCGTTGAGCGCCGCGGCGGGCAACTCGCCGAACCCTGTTCCGGGCAAGGGCTCGGGACCGCCGGTGAGCTCGGCGAGCTCCACGGCCTCGATCCAGTCAGGCGCGCCCTGCTCGTCGAACGGCGCCACCAGCGCGAAGCGCCGCCAGTCGTCGAGCCCGGCGCGCGCATTGACGTAGTGCAGCCGGACACGCGTCGCCATCCGCGGGCGATAGGTCACCTCGCCCGAGCCCGGGTCGGCGGCCAGGAAGATCTCGGCCAGGCCCGGCGGCAGCACCGGCCGGGCAGTCGACGCCGCCGCGGTCGCGGCGGGCGATGCCGGAGCAGTGGCGGCGGCCGTCGATTCCGCGGCTGCGGCCTTGCGCGGCGACATGAGCGTGCCGATCTCGGCGAGCGTCAGCGGCCCGCGCAGGTAGGACAGCGCCCAGCGCGTGCGGAACACGACGGGGATCTCGTCGTGCACGTTGCGCATCAGGAAGGTCCGCTTGCCGAGGCCCGAGATGAGGCGCTCGAGCTCGGGCTTGTCGATGCCTCCGGGCAGGGCCGACTGCAGGCCCTCCACCACCCGGTCCTTGTCGCGCTCGGTCTGCAGGCGGCCGATGAACCACGTGCCGGCGTTGGACAGGCCCTTGTAGTCGAGGTCCACCGGGTTCTGGGTCGCGAGCACGCAGCCGACGCCGAAGGCCCGCGCCTGCTTCAGCAGCGTGAGCATCGGCAGCTTGGAGGGCGGCATCGCGCTCGGCGGGAAATAGCCGAAGATCTCGTCCATGTAGAAGAGGGCACGCAAGGACGACGTGCCCGCCTGCCCGCGCATCCACGACACGAGCTCGTTCAGCAGCAGCGTCACCACGAACATGCGCTCGGTGTCGGTGAGGTGCGCGATCGACACGATCGAGATGCGCGGCTTGCCCTCGGCGGTATACAGCAGGCGCTGCACGTCGAGCGGCTCGCCTGCGAGCCACGCCTCGAAGCCCGGCGAGGCGAGCAGGTTGTTGATCGCCATGGCGAGCTCGAGGCGCTCCCGTGCCGGATAGAACGTCTCGAGGTCGAACACGCCCACCTTCTGGAACGGCGGCTTCTGCACCGCGCCGATCAGGCCGGCCAGGTCCAGCGAGCGGCCCCCCTCCCAGAACGCGTCGAGGATGCTCGACAGCAGGATGTGCTCGCGGCTCTTCAGGGCATCCGCGGGAATGCCGACGAGGCCCAGCAGCCCCGACACGACCGCAGAGATGCGCTCCTTGAGCGCCGCCGGATCGGTCGCGGCACCCGGGGCGGGCGGCGAGAGGGACTTGAGGACCGACAGCGGCAGGCCGGCATCGCTGCCGGGGGTGTAGACGGCCACGTCGGCGGCGTCGCGGAATCGCCCGATGCGCTCGCCGTCCTCGCCCCAGTCGGCCAGGCCCCGGCGCCAGGTCGCGGCGGTCGCAGCCGCGAAGTCGTCGATGGACATGCCCTTGCGCAGGGCTTCCGCTGGGTCGACCCAGGGCCGGAAGTCGGCCGCTTCGAGGCCGGGGAACGCTAGCAGCAGGTTGCCGATATCGCCCTTGGGATCGACGACGAGCGCCGGGATGCCGTCGATGGCGGCCTCCTCGAGCAGCGAGATGCACAGTCCCGTCTTGCCGCTGCCGGTCATGCCGACGCACACCGCGTGAGTCGTCAGGTCCTTCGAGTCGTACAGCAGCGGCTCGACGGCGAGTGCGTCGGTCGCCGGGTCGTACTCGCGGCCGAGGTAGAAGACACCGAGCTTCTCGAAATCCCGCATGCTGGCGATCCGTCCCGGTCAGTAACGCGGCAGCCTGAGGTCTGCGAACACGGCCTCCGCCCGCTCGGCCGAGGGCGCACGCAGCGCACGATCGACCAGCTTGCGCGTCAGGTGCGGCGCGAACAGCTGCATGAAGTCGTACATGTAGCCGCGCAGCAGGCGGCCGCGGCGCGCGCCGAGCCAGGTGACGTGCTCGGGGAACAGGTGGGACCCGTCGATCGCGACCAGGTCCGTGTCCTCGCCCTCGGCGATGGCCATGCAGGCGACGATCCCGACCCCGAGTCCCAGCCGCACGTAGGTCTTGATGACGTCGGCGTCGCGCGCGGTCAGGGCGACATTGAGCTTGAGCCCCGCCCGCTCGAAGAGGCTCGGCAGCGACGAGCGTCCGGAGAAGCTGAACACGTAGGTCACGACCGGGTGCTTCGCCACGTCCTTCAGGGTGGGCTTGTCGATGCCGGCGAGCGGGTGAGTGCGCGGCACCAGCAGGTCGCGGTGCCAGCGGTAGCAGGGCATCAGCGCCAGGCTCGGGAACAGGTCGCGCGAGCCGGTGGCGATCGCGAAGTCGACCCGGTCCTCGGCGGCGAGATCCGCGATCTGCTCCGAGGTGCCCTGGTGAAGGTGCAGCTTGACGTCGGGATAGTGCTGTCTGAAACGCTTGACGATGGACGGCAGGACGTAGCGCGCCTGGGTGTGGGTCGTGCCGATCGACAGCGAGCCGCGGGTCTCGTCGCGGTACTCGTCGGAGAGCCGCCGGATGTTCTCGACCTCGTCCAGGATCCGCTGTGCCCGCTCCACGACCCGCCGGCCTTCCGGCGTGATGCGCGTGAGCGTGCGGCCCTCGCGCTCGAACACCTCGAACCCGAGCTCCTCCTCGAACAGCTTGATCTGCTTGCTGACGCCTGGCTGGGACGTGTGCAGCGCGCGGGCGGCGGCCGTGATGTTGAGGCCGTTGTCGACGACCGCGGCCAGGTAGCGCAGCTGGTGGAGCTTCATCCGGACAGCTGCTTGCGGTGCCTGCGGGAAAGCTCGATGAACCTCGGCGTCTGGCCTGCGTCCTCGTAGACCGGGTCGCCCTGCTCGTCGGTCGAGATCACCCTGTCGCCGCGCACGTAGGGCATGGCGGCCTGCAACTCCTGCAGCGCGACCGACAGCAGGTCGGTGATGATCTCCTCGCGCGTGCGGCCCGGGTACATCTCCGCGAGGGCGTGGATGCGGGCGGCGTCGTCCAGCGGCAGGCGGACCTCGTAGGTCTCCGCGGTCTTCGCCCGCGACCCCGACTCGGCCCAGCTCGCGAGGAGCTTCTTGTAGGTCATGGAGCGCTCCGCAAACGACTCTGCCGGCGATTATAGCGGCGGCGGCCACGACCGGCGGCCGTTGCAGGCGGACTCCCGCGACGCTGGCTCCCGACGCCTTTGCGCCCGCCGGATCTACCGGAGCTCTAGCAGGTAGTGCGTGTCGCAGCCGAAGTGGCCCGTGCTGCCGACGGGGCCGCGCTGGCGCCTGAAGCCGGCCTTCTCGTACAGCCGCTTGGCGGCCTCCATGCCGGTCAGCGTCTCCAGATAGCAGCGCCGGAAGCCTAGCTCGCGCGCGCGGTCGAGGCAGAGCGCGAGCATGCGCTCCCCGAGTCCGCGCCCGCGCGCCGGCGGCAGGAAATACATCTTGCGCAACTCGCAGGTGTCCGGCTCGCCGCCCTCGAGCGGCGCTATGCCGGCACCGCCGACGACGCGGTCCGCGAGCTCGAGGACGAAGTACGCGGCGCGCGGCGCGGCGTAGGCGCGGCTCATGTGGTCGACCTCGGGGTCGTTGCTGGCAAAGCCGGGCCCGCAGGCGCCGAAAGAGCCCATGACCTCGCGGATGATCGACGCGATCGCCGCATCGTCGTCCGGACGGATGGGCCGGATGACCGCCTCGGGAGCGCCGGATCCGGGATCAGGGATCGTCATGGTAACCATGGCCAAGCGTCTCGATCTCGACCACGAGGCCGTCCTCGAGGCGCAGCCGCCGCATGAGCTTCTGCCTGCCGAGGTTGTAGGTCCAGAACTCGACCGCGACCGGCACGAGGTCGTCAGAGGCGTACCAGGGCCGGCCGTAGCGCCACACGACCGGACGCCGCAGGATCGAGGTCGTCGTAACCTCGCTCGGCTCGCCGCACAGGGCCAGCACCTTGGCGGCACTGTCGCCGTCCGTGACCAGGCGATTGCCGCAGCGGAACGAGTCCGCGGCCGCCGCGCCGGCCAGCAGGACGCCGGCGAGGAGCGGGACCAGGCGACGCGCGGATACCGGGTTCATGGCGTACAGGATCGGCTCCGGGGGCTGAATGAACGCTGAAAAGAAAGCGTGCCGCAGGGCTGAAATGTAACGCGCGCGACGCCGGGCGACCAGGCGCCGCTCGACCTCGGCCAGCGTCACCCGGACGGTCGGCCCCACCGGTCACGCGGACCTGCCGTGAGGCCCGGCTCCACTCGAGAGGCTCCGGCAGCTAGAATGCTTGCCCGGCCATTCAGACCCCCGGCGCGCCGATCCTCATGCCCCCAGCACGCATCGACCGCGGTTTCGAACGCAGGCTCGCGGCCGTGGTGAACTCGGGTGAGCAGGGCGCGCTGCAGCAGGGCCGCAAGGGCATCGAGAAGGAGTCGCTCAGGGTCACGCCGCAGGGCCGCGTGGCCCAGACTCCGCACCCCTCCGCCCTAGGCTCGGCGCTCGCCAGCGGCAACGTCACGACCGACTACTCCGAGGCCTTGATCGAGCTCATCACGCCGGCCTTCAGCGAGAGCTGGGAGCTGCTGCAGTACCTGACGGACCTCCACCAGTTCGTCTACCGCCAGCTGGGCGAGGAGCTGCTCTGGGCGACGAGCATGCCTTGCGCGCTCGACGGCGATGCCAGCATTCCGATCGCGACTTACGGCGGGTCGAACATCGGGCGCATGAAGTACGTGTATCGGCTCGGCCTGGGGCTGCGCTACGGCCGCGTCATGCAGGCGATCTCCGGCGTGCACTTCAACTACTCCTTCCCGATGCGCGCCTGGCCGGTGCTGGAAGCCGCCTGGCAGGCCCGCAGCCGGGAGCAGGCGTTCATCGACGAGGCCTATTTCGCGCTGCTGCGCAACTATCGCCGGCACGGCTGGCTGATCCTGTACCTCTTCGGGGCCTCGCCGGCACTGTGCAAGACGTTCTTCAAGGGGCGCGAGGTCGCGCCCGGCCTGGTGGAGCTCGATCGCCACACGATGCACGCCCCGTATGCGACCAGCCTCCGGATGAGCGACCTCGGCTACCGCAACAAGAGCCAGGCGGGCGTCGCCGTGTCGGTCAACTCGCTTGCCGAGTACGTCCGCGACCTGTCGCGGCTGGTGTTCACGCCGAGCCCCGAGTACCAGCAGCTCGGTGTCAAGGTCGAGGGCGAATGGCGGCAGCTGAGCGCGAACGTCCTGCAGATCGAGAACGAGTACTACAGCTTCATCCGGCCCAAGCGGACGGCCCGGTCGGGCGAGCGCCCGACGCGTGCCCTCGAGCGCGCAGGCGTCGAGTACGTGGAGATGCGCTCGCTCGACGTCGGCGTCTTCGACCCGGTCGGTGTGAGCCAGAACGAGATCCGCTTCCTCGAGGCCTTCGCGGCGCTCTGCGTCCTGAAGGACAGCCCGATGATCGAGCGCTCGCACGAGCTCGAGCTCGACGCCAATCACGTCCGGGTCGCGCGGCAGGGCAGGGAGCCCGGCCTCGAGCTCAAGGAGGACGGCCGGCGCCGTCCGCTGACCGACTGGGCCCGACAGCTCCTCGACGAGATGCAGGGCGTCTGCGAGCTGCTCGACGCGGGCGACCCGCAGCGGCCGTACTCGGCTGCGCTCGCGGTGCAGCAGGCGAAGGTAACGGATGCCGACGCGACTCCGTCGGCGCGAATCCTCGGCGAGTTGAAACAGAACGACGAGGCTTTCTTCCATTTCGCGCTGCGCATGTCCACGCAGCACCGGGACTACTTCCGCGACCTCTATCCACCCGACGAACAGCGGCTCGAGACCTTCCGTCAGGAGGCCGCGCGCTCGATAGAGGCGCAGACCGCCATCGAGGCAGCCGACCGGATCTCCTTCGACGAGTTCGTCGCGCGCTGGTTTTCGGACCAGCCGTCGTAGCCGCGCCCCGGGACCCGGTCCCGGCGGGCGACCCCGCCCTTTCCGCGACGCTTTACATATTTCCGGATCGAGCGGTTGAAGGGTGCTTAACGGTTCCGCCGCCAGGCGGCTGCGTATACTGGATGCCCTGCACAGCCCTCCCTCTTCCACCGCAGCGAGCCGCCGATGAAGCATTTCGCGGGCGAGGGCGTCGACGGCAGAGTCGACGCCGCGTGACGCCTGACCACCCCGCCGCCCAGCCAGCCCATGCTTCGCCCGTCGCGGAGCAACTGCAGCGCGGGTTTCCCTGGCTCAGGTTCGAGAGTGGGCTCGAAGTCCAGTTCTGGCAGGACCAGTACGAGCAAGGTCTCACGCAGCTTAGGCTCAACATCGTTCTCGCCTCGGCGCTCGTGCTCGCGTTCATCGCGATGGACCGCATGGTCCTGCCCGAGGGCGACGGCGTCGTGCGCTTCCTGCGCTACGGCGTCCTGCTGCCCGCTCTGGCGGGCTGCCTGATCGTCACGTTCCTGCCCCGCGGCCGGCGGTGGTTCCACCCCGTCGTGAGCGTGCTCGCACCGGTCGCGATGACGGCGGTCGTAGCCCTCGTCCTGGCGGCGGGCGCGAGGGGTGCGGAGACCGTCTTCCCCGTGGTCGTGCTGGCGACGATCTTCCTGTACTACCTGGTGGGGCTGTCCTTCTACGGCGCCCTGCGTACGAATCTCGTCGGCCTGGCCGCCTACGTGGCCGGCGCGGCGTGGGTCGACATCCCGGTCCCGCAGACGTCCTACCAGGCCATGGTGCTGTTCTTCGCCAACCTGGTCGGCGCCACCGTGGCCTACAACCTGGAGGCGGCCCGCCGGACGAGCTGGCTCGAGGCGCGGCTGCTCGCGGAAATGGCGGATCGCGACGGCCTGACCGGCTCCTACAACCGGCGACGGCTCGATGCGCACCTGCTGCGCGTCTGGGAACAGGGCGTGCGCGAGCAGCAGCCGATGGCGCTGCTCATGATCGACATCGACTGCTTCAAGGCCTTCAACGATCGCTACGGCCACCAGGCCGGCGACGAGGCGCTCAAGGCGGTCGCCGCGGTGCTGGCCCGCTGCGCGCGGCGGCCGCTGGACTTCGTGGCACGTTACGGCGGCGAGGAATTCCTCGTCGTCCTGTACGACACTAGCCGCGACTACGCGGCGGCGCTCGCGCAGCAGGTGCTGCAGGAGGTGCGCCTGCTGCGCCTCCCGCACCCGACTTCCTCGGTCTCGCCGGTCCTGACCGTCTCGGTCGGCGTCGCCTACGTGGTCCCCGTCCCCGGGCGCAGCGTCGACGGCTTCGTGCAGCTCGCCGACGAGGCGCTCTACGCCGCCAAGCACGCAGGGCGCGATCGCGCGCACGTCATGGAGAAGGAGTACGAGCAGCTGCGGACCGGTTCCTTCCGGATCTCCGCAACCGGCTGAGGCGGCGAGCCCGGTCGGCACGTCACGGCGGGGGCGAGCGCATTTCAGGTGCGCCGCGCCCGCGGGGCTCAGCCGCCGACGAAGATCCGGCGGCCCTGCCAGGCGAGCTCGTGCACCGGGCTGTCGTACAGTGCCGAGAGCAGCGCCGGCGTCAGCACCTCCGCGCAGGGCCCGAAGTCCCAGCGCCCGTCGCCGCGGAGAAGCAGCGCATCGTGGGCATAGCGGGCTGCCATCGTCGGGTCGTGGAGACTGGCGATGACCGTCCCACCGTGCTCGGTCCGGGCGCGGAACAGCGCCAGCACGTCGAACTGGTGCCGCGGGTCGAGATGATTCGTCGGCTCGTCGAGCAGGCAGACGGCCGGGTCCTGTGCGAGCAGCGTGGCGATCGCGAGGCGCCGCCGCTCGCCGCCGGAGAGCGTGTCGACGGCCCGGGACTCGCAGCCGGCCAGGTCCACGGCCGCGAGGGCTGCCCGTGCGGCAGCGACGTCGCCCGCATCCTCCCAGCGCCAGAACTCGATGTGAGGATGCCGGCCTATCAGGGCGGTCTCGAGCACGGTGGAGGGGAAAGGGTCCTCGACGGACTGGGGCAGCAGCCCGAGGCGACGGGCCCGCTCCGCGGGGCGCCACTCGTCCATCGCGCGTGAGCCGAGCTCGACGCACCCGGCGTCCGGCGGCCGCAGCCCGGCGAGCGTGTGCAGGGTCAGCGTCTTGCCCGCGCCGTTGCGCCCGAGGATGGCGATGAAGCGCCCGGGACGCGCCTCGAGGTCGAGCGCCCGGACGAGGCTGCGGCCGGGGACGGCCACGTCGAGCTGCCGGCCGTGCAGCAAGCGGCCGGCCTCACTCTGCCGCTTCGACCGACAGCGAGGCGAGCTCGCCGTCCGCCGTCTCGAAGGCGATCGCAATCGGCCGGCAGCACACGGAGCAATCCTCGTAGTAGCTCTGCCCGCCCGCGGAGAGGTCGACGAACACGGTGATCCTCTCCCAGCAGTGGGGGCAGGTGATTTCGCGCGCTTCCTCGAGCTCGGACATCGATGCCGGGTCCCGCCTACGGCTGCAGGCGATGATGGTGCCACGGGCCCGGCTCGATCGTACCGTCGTCGCGTACCTCGAGCGTCCTCGTCCAGCGGGCGCGGTCGTGCACGCGGTGCTCGCCCTCGACCCACAGTTCCACGGCGTCCGCCCAGAGCCGGTAGCCTCCCCAGTCCGCCGGCCGGGGAACGTGGAACTCTGGTTCCTGGTCGTCGGCGGGCGCCTCGGTCGGGTCCGGCGCGCCGAGCCGCGCCGCTTCCTCCCGCAGGCGCTGGACCAGCGCGCTCCTTGAGCCGATGGGCTGGCTCTGCTGGCTGGCGCAAGCGGCGATCCGGCTGCGCCAGGAGCGGGAGGCGAAATAGTCGTCGCTCTCGCTGGCCGGCGAGGGGAAAACCATGCCTTCCACCCGCAGCTGGCGGTGCAGGTCGTCCCAGTGGAACACGGCCGCGGCGCGGGGATGGGCAGCGAGTTCGCGGCCCTTGCGCGACTCGTAACTGGTGTAGAACACCAGGTATCCAGGCAGCGGCACGATCTCCTTGCACAAGACCACCCGGGCGGACAGGCGCAAGGCAGCATCCGCCGTCGCCAGTACCATGGCATCGGGATTCGGCTGCACCTGCTCGTCCCAGGCCTGCCGCAGCCAGGTCGAGGCGAGCGGCATGGGGTCGAGTGGCAGCGGGTCCGGCAGGTTCTGCACCAGCGTGCGCATGGGTAGATGGTACCGGCGCCGGCCGGAGCGCGACACTTGGGATTCCGCGGACTCGCGGGATGCCGGAAACGCGGTCCGCATCGCGTGCGCGGCGCCCCGCTTCGGGATAGCGTTCGGGGCAGGATGAGGCACGAAGTCGTCAACGGCATCCGCGTAGCCTGCCGCGTCGAGGGAGACGGGCCGTCCGTCCTGTTCCTTCACGGGCTCGGCGGCAGCCACGACGACTGGTTCCGGCAGCTGCCGGCCTTCGCGACGCACTACCGGGTGATCGCGCCGGACCTGCGGGGATACGGCGCCAGCGAACGCCAGGAGCCCTTCACCATCCAGCAGCACGCCCGGGACGCCGCGGCGCTGCTCGAGGCGCTCGGCGCGCCGCGCGCACACGTCGTCGGGCTCTCGATGGGCGGAGCCGTGGCCACGGAGCTTGCGCTCTCCCGGCCCGAGCTCGTCGCCGGGCTCGTGCTCGCCAACACTGCGCCGGAATTCGAGCTCCGCACCTGGCAGCGCCGCTACATGGGCTTCTCCCGTCTCCTGCTCGCGCTGCTGCTCGGCGTCGGCGGTGTCGCGCGGCTCTTCGGCAAGGCCGTGCTGCCGGCGCCGCATCACGAGCGCCTGCGGCTGCGGCTCCTTGAGCGGGCGAGTCACACCAGCCGCTGGGTCTACATCGCCTCGCTGCGCGCGCTGACCCGCTGGAGCGCCGAGGACCGCCTCGGCCGGATCCTCGCGCCCACGCTCGTCATCGGCGCCGAGCACGACTACACCGACATCCACGAGAAGCGCCGCTGGGCGGCGAAGATACCGGATGCCCGCGTGGTGATGATCCCCGGCAGCCGCCACCGGTCCGAGCTCGATTCGCCGGACACGTTCAACGCCGTCGTGCAGGAGTTCCTCGCCGGCCTACCGAACCCATGAGCATCGCGCTTGCGGGGCGCCGGTCCTCCCGCTAAAAGGATCGGGACTGACGAGGGGGAACGCGCTGGATGGACCTGAAGGCACTCCGCGACCGCCTGACCGCCATCGATGCGGAGCTGCTCGACCTCGTCGCCGAGCGGCAGCGGCTGTCCCGCGACATCGCCGCGGTCAAGCGCGCCACGGGCCATCCGACCCGCGACTTCGGTCGCGAGCGCGAGGTGCTGCTCAATGCGCGCGCGCGCGCCGAGCGGGCGGGCGTCTCGCCCGCGGTCGCCGAGCAACTCATGCGCATGCTGATCCGCTCGTCGCTCACCACGCAGGAGCGCGCGCTCGTCGCGGCCCAGGGCCGCGGCAGCGGCCGGCGTGCGCTGATCATCGGCGGCGCGGGCAAGATGGGTCGCTGGTTCGCCGACTTCCTCGCATCCCAAGGCTTCGCCATCGAGGTGGCAGACCCCTCCGGGGAGGTGCAGGGCTGTCCGCAGATCGCCGACTGGCGCGAGTCGCCGCTCGACCACGACCTGATCGTCGTGGCGACGCCGCTCGGGATCACGCGAGACGTGCTGCTCGAGCTGGCGGTCCGGCGTCCCGCGGGCCTCGTGTTCGACATCGGCTCGCTCAAGACGCCGCTGCGCGCCGGCATCGAGGCCCTGAGGGAGGCCGGTGTGCGAGTCGCCTCGATCCACCCGATGTTCGGTCCCGACACCGAGCTGCTCTCCGGCCGGCACGTGCTGCACCTCGACCTCGGCGACCCGCAGGCGGTGCGCGAGGGCCAGGAGCTGTTCGCCTCCACCATGGCCCAGCAGGTAGTCACCACGCTCGACGACCACGACCGGCTGATGGCCTACGTGCTCGGGCTGTCGCACGCCGTGAACATCGCGTTCTTCACCGCCCTGGCCGAGAGCGGCGAGGCGGCCCCGCGGCTTGCGCGGCTGTCCAGCACGACCTTCGACGCCCAGCTCGACGTGGCGACCCGGGTGGCGTCGGAGAGTCCCGCGCTGTACTTCGAGATCCAGTCGCTCAACGAGTATCGCGACGAGTCGCTGCAGGCGCTCGGCGATGCCGTGAGCCGTCTGCGCGACCTCGTCGGGAGCGGCGACGCCGCCGGTTTCGAGGAGCTGATGCTCAAGGGACGCGCGTACTTCGAGGGGCGCGCTGCGGCGCGGCAAGGCTGAGCGAGGCCTCATGAGGGAACCGCTCGGTGAATCGCTGCCCGACGACTCCGACGCGCTGCGCGCTCGCCTGCGCGAGCTCGTCGAGCGGGCCGAGCGCAACGAGACGGTGTTCAGGAAGACACTGGAGCGGGAAAAGGAGGTCCTGTCTGCCGACTCGCTCCCGCGGCTGCTGGACGTAGCGGTCGGCGGCCTGCGCAGCTCCTACGGGCTCGAGGCGGTCACGCTGGTGCTGCAGGACCCGCAGCACGAGATTCGCCATCTGCTGCTGGGCGACGGCTGGAAGCCCGATTCCTTCGAGGGCGTGCTGTTCGCGGACAGCGTCGTGACGCTGGCGCCGCAGATGCAGACGTTGGTGCGGCCCTGGCTGGGCCCCTACGTGGGCACTGATCACCAGCTCCTGTTCCCGGGCGCGAGCGGCCTCGGGAGCGTCGCCATCCTGCCGCTCAAGCGCAACGACCGGCTGGTCGGCGCGCTCAACTTCGGCGCCGCGGATCCGCTGCGTTTCACGCCGGAGCACGCGACGGACTTCCTGATGCACCTCGCGGTGATCGTCGGGTTCGCGCTGGAGAACGCCTGCAACCGGGCGCGGCTGGTGCGGGCGGGCCTGACGGACTACCTGACCGGCTGGCACAACAAGCGATACTTCCACTCGCGCCTGCGGGAGGAGGTCGCCAGGGCTCAGCGCCACGGCGGCGCGGTCTCGCTGCTCATGATCGACCTCGACCGCTTCAAGGAGGTCAACGACGCGAGCGGGCACGTCGGCGGGGATGCCGCCATCCGCGAGATCGCGCAACGCATCGAGTCACAGGTCCGCTCGAGCGACGCCGCCGCGCGTTTCGGCGGAGACGAGTTCGCGGTGCTGCTGCCCGGCACGGGCACCGCCGAGGCGCATCATCTCGCGCTGCGCATCCTGCGCGCGACGTCGGCCGCGCCGGTCGAGGTGCGTCCCGGCGTGCAGCGCACGATCACCCTGTCGATCGGCATCGCCGGAATCCAGCCGGGCCGTGGCGACGACGACCACAAGTCGCTCGCCGAGGGGCTGCTCGCCGAGGCGGACGCGGCGCTCTACCGCGCGAAGGCCGGCGGGCGCAACCGCGTCGAGGGGCCGCGCTGAGGGACACGGCCGGAGGCGCGCCAGGCCGCAGTCGGCTACCCTGAGCCGATGGCAGGACTCTTCCACACGCCAGGCACGATCCGGCCGGCCAGGGCTGGCGCATGAACACGCGGACGCTGACGGCGCTCGTCGTCTTCGTGCTGCTGCTCTCGGCCGGGGGGCTATGGTGGTGGCAGGCCGGTCGACAGCCGCCCCGGCCGGCCGGTGAGACCGTGGCGCAACAGCGGCAGCAGGAGCAACAGCCGGCCACGCCGCCGGCCTATGCGGGCAGCGAGGCCTGCGCCGGGTGCCACGCCGAGGCCTACTCGGCCTGGCGCGACTCGCAGCACGCGCGGGCCATGCTCGAGGCGAGCGACGAGACGGTCGCGGGCGACTTCGATGACGCAGACTTCTCGCGCTTCGGCCTTACGTCCCGGTTCTTCCGCCGCGACGGGAAGTTCTTGGTCCGTACCGAGGGCGCGGACGGACGGACGGCAGACTTCGAAGTGCGCTACACATTCGGCGTCGAGCCGCTGCAGCAGTATCTCGTCGAGTTTCCTCGCGGTCGGCTGCAGTCCCTGACGATCGCCTGGGACGCGCGGGCGCCCGAGCAGGGCGGACAGCGCTGGTTCCACCTCTATCCGGACGAGCGGATCGCGCCGGACGATCCCCTGCACTGGACCGGGATCGACCAGAACTGGAACTACCAGTGCGCCGACTGCCACTCGACCAACCTGCGCAAGAACTACGACGCGCAGACCGATCGCTTCGCAACGAGCTGGTCGGAGATCAACGTGGCCTGCGAGGCCTGCCACGGCCCGGGCGAGCGGCACGTTGCCTGGGCGCAGAACGGCCGCGAAGGCGAGGACAAGGGCCTGACGGCACGCCTCGACGAGCGTCGGGGCGTCGCCTGGCAGGCCGATCCGGCGACGGGCAACGGCCGCCGCTCGCAGCCGCGCCGCTCTTCGCGCGAGATCGAGGTCTGTGCCCGCTGCCACGCGCGCCGGGGACAGTTCTCGGACGCGCACGTCGCCGGCGAGCCCCTGCACGACGCCTTCCGCCCCGCGCTGATCGAGCCCGGCCTGTACTGGCCTGACGGCCAGATGCGCGAAGAGGTCTACAACTACGGCTCCTTCCTGACCAGCCGGATGGCCGCGGCGGGAGTGACCTGCTCCGACTGCCACGAGCCACACGGCCAGCGCCTGCGGGCCGAGGGCAATGCGGTGTGCGCGCAGTGCCACCTGCCGTCGCGGTTCGACACGCCGGGGCATCACCACCACGAGCAGGGCTCCGACGGAGCGCGCTGCGCGGCCTGCCACATGCCGACGACGACCTACATGGTGGTGGATCCGCGCCACGACCACAGCTTCCGCATCCCGCGGCCCGATCGCGGCGCGTCGCTCGGCATTCCCGATGCGTGCACGCGCTGCCACGAGGATCGCGACGCGGCCTGGGCGGCGACGGCGGTGCGCCGCTGGTACCCGGACCCGAAGCCCGGCTTCCAGGCCTTCGCCGAGACGTTCGCAGCCGCGGATGCGGGCGACGGGCGCGCGCGTGCCTCGCTCGTGGCGCTCGCCGAGGACACGTCCCAGCCGGCCATCGTCCGGGCGAGCGCCCTGTGGCGACTTGCGACCGGGCCCGCCCCGGACATGCTGCGCGCGGTGCGCATGGGGCTCGGCGACACGGATCCGAACCTGCGCGCCGCAGCCGTCGGCGCCCTGAGCGGGTTCGATCCCCCCTCCCGCGCGCAGGCGCTCGTCCCGCTGCTCCGCGATCCCGTCCGCCTGGTCCGGATCGAGACGGCTCGGGCCCTGGCCGGGGCACCCGAGGCGCTGCTCGACGACGCGGCCCGGCGCAGCCACCGCGCGGCGCTCGAGGAGTACGAGGCCGCGCAGCGGTTCAACGCGGACCGGCCGGAGGCCCGTTCCAACCTGGGCGGCCTGTATGCGGAGCGGGGGCAAGCGGAGGAGGCCGAGCGCGAGCTGCGCACGGCACTGGCCATCGACCGCAGCTTCGTCCCGGCCTGGGCGAACCTCGCGGACCTGTACCGGTCCCTGGGCCGCGAGCAGGACGCGCAGTCGACGCTGCGCCAGGGGCTGGCGGCGACAGGCGGTGCTGCCGCGCTGCATCATGCGCTCGGGCTGTCCCTGGTGCGCAGCGGCGCGGCCGACGACGCCCTTGCCGAGCTGGAGGCCGCGGCCCGCTCCCGGCCCGCCAATACGCGCTACGAGTACGTCTACGGCATCGCCCTGCATTCTGCGGGCCGGGCGGACCGCGCGATCGCCTGGCTCGAGGACGCGCTCGAGCGGCACCCGGCCAACCGCGACATTCTGGCAGCGCTGGTCACCATGAACGCCGAGGCCGGGCGCAAGGACGAGGCGCTGCGTCACGTGGCGGCGCTGGCCGAGGCGTATCCGGGCGACCCCGAGGTCGAGCAGCTTCTTCGCTCGCTGCACTAGAAAGGGAGAGTCGGGAACGGCCCCGACTTTGCTTCCGTAAGGAGTCGAAATGCGAGTGCTGGTGACGGGCGGGACGGGATTCATCGGCGAGCTGCTTTGCCCGCGGCTCGCCGCCTCGGGTCACGAGGTCGTCGTGCTGACGCGGCAGTCGCGCCCGGACCTGCCCCGGGGCGTCGAGACCTCGGCCACGAGCCTTGAGGAGCTCGATGCAGGCTCCTTCGGCGCGGCGATCAACCTCGCCGGCGCCTCGATTGCCGACGGCCGCTGGACCGAGAGCCGCAAGCGCGTGCTGTGGCAATCGAGGGTCGAGACGACCGCGAAGCTGGTGGCGTGGATGTGCAGTACCTCGCGACCGTCGCGAGCACTCATCTCCGGATCGGCCGTCGGGTACTACGGCGACCACGGCGAGAGCGTGATCACGGAAGATACCGTGCCCGAGCCGGGCTTTGCCCACGACCTGTGCGCGGCCTGGGAGGGCGAGGCCGGCAAGGCCGCCGACTGCGGCATCCGCGTGTGCTACGTGCGGACCGGCGTCGTGCTGGACGGCGAAGGAGGCGCGCTCGAGAAGATGCTGCCTGCCTTCCGGCTCGGCGTCGGCGGCCGTCTTGGCTCGGGGAAGCAGTACTTCCCGTGGGTGCACCGCGAGGACATCGCGGCCGTCTTCCACTGGCTGCTGGAGCGTGACGATGCCTCCGGCGCCTACAATGCGAGCGCGCCCCACCCGGCGACCAATGCCGAGTTCACGGCGGCCCTCGGCCGCGCGCTCGGCCGACCTGCCGTGCTGCCGATGCCGGCCGTGGCCATGCGGGTGCTGTTCGGCCGGATGGCGGACGAGCTCCTCCTGTCGAGCGAGCGGATGGTGCCGGCCCGCCTCCTCGAGGCCGGCTTCGAGTTCCGTTACCCGCGTCTTCCCGAGGCGCTCCAGGCCATCCTGGGCTGATCCACCGGTTTCTTCGGTGCCGTCCGCGCACTGTGCTGCGCGTCACGGCCCGTCTCCTTCCGCCCTGACAACATAACGTTGGCCGGTCGCCGCGGGCAGGGGTTTGGTGGGCCATGACTCCTGAGCGGCGCCAGCGGCCTGGACAAGCCTCGAGGGCCGGAACATGGCAATCATGATGTTTTCAGCCGGAGCGCTCGCCGACTCCGGTCTGCGAACGATCAGGACGCGGACGCTCGTCGCGCTGGCGGCGGCGCTGGCGCTCGCCGTACTGCTCTCCGGCCTCGCCATCGGGTTCCAGATCGGCCGCGTGGCTGACGCCGGCGACAGGAGCGCGGGCGGCCCGCCCGGTTACCTCGGGCTCGATCCCAGCCGTCCCGGCGACCAGGCGCTGGTCGACGAGATCGG